>FUFK010054591.1_pt1 | contig 12990 bp, 12 predicted proteins | sample 1021851 | NCBI WGS metagenome assembly FUFK01 (sample SAMEA51879418, study PRJEB19060) | metagenome | reverse complement strand
GGTTATATATTCTGGCGAGACAATGGCGATGGGATGGAAGCTGCAGGGCCTCTTGCNAAAAATATTGGCCCCGAAAGAACGGAAGCTCTACGGGCCCAACTGGGTCTTGGGACAGGGGATGCTGCATTTTTTCTAGGTGGAAAGCCTAAAAATTTCGAAAAAGTTGCTGGTAAGGCCAGAGACGTAATAGGTGAAGAACTTGGCTTGACGGATAATGATCGCTTTGCCTTCGCTTGGATTGTTGATTTTCCAATTTATGAGAAAGACGAGGAAACTGGGAAAATAGATTTTGAGCACAATCCTTTTTCAATGCCTCAAGGTGAAATGTCGGCTCTAGAAGGTGATCCCTTAGAGGTAAAAGGTTACCAATATGATTTGGCGTGCAATGGCTACGAGTTAGTATCTGGCGCTATTAGAAATCATCGGCCTGATATAATGTTTAANGCNTTTGAAATTGCTGGCTATGATGAANNNGAAGTNAAAAATAGATTTGGNGGAATGGTAAATGCTTTTCAGTATGGGGCTCCACCCCATGGAGGTTGTGCTGCAGGAATTGATAGAATTGTGATGTTACTTGCAGATCAACAAAATATACGGGAAGTCATAATGTTTCCAATGAACCAGAGAGCGGAAGATTTAATGATGGAAGCTCCTAGNGAGCCATTACCAGATCAACTAATGGAATTGAACTTGCGGGTAATACCGCAAGAATAATTGGAGTTTAAAATGATCGGTAGATTAAATCATGTNGCAATAGCTGTTCCTGATTTAATGGANGCNTCCGCTCAATATAAGCAAATGTTNGGGGCATCCGTTGGNNAACCTCAAGAAGAACCNGATCATGGCGTCACANTTATATTTATTGAGCTNCCNAATACAAAAATAGAGTTGCTACATCCNNTAGGTGACAACAGCCCAATAGATGCTTTTTTGGATAAGAACCCGTCTGGGGGAATACATCACGTTTGTTACGAAGTTGAGGATATCATTAAAGCAAGAGATCATCTCAGTGCTCACGGAGCGCGTATTTTAGGATCTGGTGAGCCAAAAATTGGTGCACATGGTAAACCGGTTTTATTTTTGCACCCTAAGGATTTTAATGGAACCCTTATAGAACTAGAGCAGGTTTGATTTAATGGGTATAACATCCGCTTTAGTTTTGTTTGCAGTAATCTGGTTTTTAGTTTTTTTGGTTGTTATCCCGATCCGACTTGAAACTCAGGGTGATGTTGGAGAGGTCGAGCCGGGAACTCATGCAGGTGCACCTGCAAACCCAAATTTAAAAAAGAAAGCTTGGATAACAACAGGTATTTCTTTGGTTATATGGATAATTATTACCGCTGTTATTTTATCAGGAACTCTAACTATCAGTGATATTGATTTCTTTAATCGGATGAGCACACACTGATTTATAGCTAAGCTTTTAGAACAACTGATTATTTAATCAGTGGGTCACAGGTTCAAATCCGCCTCAGGGCACCACTTTAAAAAACAATATCAACAACAGAAATGACAAAGCCCACTCTATCAGGCGTGGGGGAGATCGCTAAAAAACTAGTGGCGGTTAGGTTGCTAAGATACTGCTCTTACAATTTATCGGATTTGAGTAACTTTCTTAAATCAGAATTCCCACCTATAAGCTTTTGATCAATAAATATCATCGGAAACGTAGGCCAACCTGACCACATCTTTAGAGCTAAACGCTTTCTCCACCCATTAGTGTAGCTACCATATTCTAAGTACTTAAATTTTTTCCCAGCTTTTCTAAAGTTTCGTTTAGCTTGCCAGACAGCATCATTCCATCTCATCCCTACGATTACAATTTGATTTTCTTCAATAGCTTCCTCAACTTCATTGATTACTTCTTTATGGTATTCCAAAACTTGCTTTGAGATGTTTGGGTGTAGGTTTTTTTGTGAAAAAATTTTGCGCATTGTGTAATTCCATAGTAGTTTTGTTTTATAGACTTAAGCTGAAGATAAATAATAGAAATGACTGATCTAACTAATTTTCAAAAATCATATAAATCGATTGATAAAGCTTTTGCTACTTTGATTTTGATTTTTGTTTTTCTTTCTATTTGGGATCTGGACGTGTTCACAGACACGTTATCATTCATGCTGAAAGCATTACTGGGTACTGCTCCGTTCATTATCTTTGCAGTGCTCGCGGTTGCTTATTTAAAAGCTACAGGTGCTGAAAATTTATTATCAAATGCCTTCTCAGGGCCGCAGTTTAGAATGATCATTTTTGCAGCTTTCTTAGGTGGTTTATCACCTTTCTGTTCGTGTGAGGTTATTCCGTTTATAGCGGCACTTCTAGCTATTGGAGCACCATTGAGTGCCGTGATGGCGTTTTGGCTATCCTCACCTTTGATGGACCCTGCCATGTTTTTAATTACAAGCGGCACGCTTGGTTGGGATTTTGCTATCGGTAAAACTATATTTGCAGTGGGTATTGGAATATTGGGTGGGGGATTAACCATGTTGTTTTATAAGACCCCAGTTTTTACAGACCCACTTAAAGAAAAGCCACAAATTGGTGGCTGTTGTGGTATTAAAGAACCTTTCCAAGGCGAGCCAGTTTGGTATTTTTGGCAAAAGGCTGACCGTGTAGAGATATTTAAGCTTACTGGATATGAAAACGCGATCTTTCTCCTAAAATGGTTAGCTCTTGCCTATACGATAGAGGCGCTCATGATCAAGTATCTGCCCGCAGATTTGATAGTTACCTTGGTAGGTGGGCAGAGCTTTTTTACCATTTTTAGTGCGGCTATTTTTGGTGCCCCAGCATATTTAAACGGTTATGCAGCTGTTCCCCTTGTTGATGCGCTTTTAAATCAGGGTATGAGCAAAGGAGCATCTATGAGTTTTATGATTGCGGGCGGTATCAGCTCTATCCCTGCTGCTATTGCAGTTTGGGCGTTAGTTAAGTCAAAGGTATTTGCTGCCTATATTTTGTTAGGCATATTTGGCGCTACGCTTTCTGGAGTAATTTGGCAATTTGTGGCCTAGTTCAAAAATAAAATCAATGAATTAGCAGAAATACTGTATAAACCCGTAAACCCGTGGGTTCCAAAATTGAGGATCACATTTGCAATTTGCGTGCGTCTGTGCCCAACTTGCTTATTTTATTGAACCTTTTTAAGGCGTAGGTGAAGCCTAGATACCTCCAAACCCATTCATAAAGCTTGTCAAATTATTCCCAAGTTCTTCTGATAGGTAACCGCCTTCTTGAATAAACAAAGTAGGGCACCTTAGGCTGGCAATAGCAGCGCCAATTTGCGCAAAACCATCGGTAGTAATAGCTAGACCTTTTAAGGGGTCTTTTTCATAAGCATCTAGACCAAGAGCCACAACGACCACATCAGCGCCAAATGTGGAAACGGCTGTAAGTGCAGTTTGCAGAGCATCTAGATATTCTTCATTACCCGTTCCTCGTGTCAGAGGAATATTTAAGTTGTAACCGTTTCCAGCATCTTTCCCACGCTCGTGCGCTTGTCCCCAGAAGAATGGATAAAATCTTTTAGTGTCTGCATGCAAAGAAATAGTAAATATCTCATTCGTCTCGTAGAAAATACCTTGAGTTCCATTTCCATGATGAACGTCTACGTCCAAAATTGCGACACGATTGCCATAAGAGGATAAATGTTGCGCGGCTATAGCTGAATTATTCAGGAAACAGAAACCACCGGCTAAGTCTGAAAAAGCATGATGCCCAGGAGGTCGGGATAATGCATAGGCACAATCATTACCTTTTTTTATAAGTTCCGCAGCGCTAATGGCAGTTTGCGCAGACCAATAAACTGAACCCCAAGTATCGCCATTTATGGGACAAGCTGTATCTGCTTGGTGGAACCCTGCCTGCCCAACGGCAGATTTGGGATAGTTATCTGATCGGGCCTTAGGGTGTATGTTAGGAATAACCTCTGGTCCACTGTTTTCAAGACGACTCCAACGAGAATAAATAGTTTGTAAGAATGTCAAATACTGGGGAGAATGNATTGCTGCAATTGGGCCCATTCCGTAATCTTCTGGAGAAGTAAAACTCGCACCTGCTGCAATAGCACCTGATTGAAGGACTTCAATTCTGCGTGGCTGCTCTGGGTTTGGTAAAACTTTACCTGTGGCCATGAAGTGTTGTGGGTTATGCTTGGCCTGGCGTGGGTCAACAATTGCTTTCATGCCCTAACTCCGTTTTGGAAGACGTAATTGAAATCATTAATAGATCGGCAACCTCGTTTGCAATATAGCTTCACATTTTTTAACATTAGCAAATCATACAATGATCAATTAATATTCTATTGTCACACTGAACAAAAATGGCCTGATTAACAAGTTCATCCTCCGAAAGCGATATATATTGCTTCCACACAACCGCTACAGAGTTTTCACGTTTAAATAGAGCGATAAATTTTCTCTCTCTGAAATAAGATCTTGGGCTTTGTGAAAGTTGTTGTGCAAGATTTTCTGGGGTTACAATTCTCTTCATTCTATCAGTGAAATCTTTAACATGCTTGGCATGATTGTTCTCATTTGATCCTGCCAAACAGTTATCCATAAGTGCTTCAACTATGCTTAATATTTGATCCTCTTCCATTTTGATCAAACTATTCATTTTAATACCTAACCTTTCCTTGTGGGTGAATACCAGCTAACCCAAATTGCTGAAGTTAAGCTTCTTGTTTGCAGCCGACATTTATTGTGGGGCAGAAGTTTCGAACTTTGGCAAATCATTGTTAATAGAGATCCATCTTAATCTTTCGCCAAAGTAGCAATGTAAACTAGGCTTATAATCTGGTGACCCATCAAGAGATGCTGCATAAAGATGAACCTGTTCTTTCCAACGGGTACTTACAAAGCTCATTTGTGTCCCACACGTTCCACAAAACCCTCGGGTTCCATGTTCAGAAGATTTATAATAGTTGAGATTGCCTGTCCAAGTGACGGTGTCCTCTTTAAAGCTAACCCAAGCAACAACTGGAGCTGAGCAAGCCCTTCGACAGGTCTCGCAATGACAAAGGGCGGTCCATAATGGTGATGCATTGGTCTTGAATTTTATAGCCCCGCATAGACATCGACCAGAATATTTTTGCATTTGACCCCTCTCTTACTGCCTAGGTTCCCAATAACTGTAATGAATCAAGTAACTCAAATTTTTAAAAATAGTTTTACAATTCCAATGCTAGTTTCTCCACCACCTGTATAGACCATGTAAACTACATCATTTTGTTCAAATAAAAAAGGATCACGAAGGGCATGTTCTTGTTTTGCAAGTCCTCCGATAGAGGAAGTTGATATTGGTAAATTTGCGCCCTCCCAATCAAATTTAGGCTTTAATATCACTTGTGCTATAGTTGCATGCCATTCTTGCCAAGGGTGTGACATATCAATGGTGGAGTATAATATCTGTTCGGGAGCATCGCCAATACGTGTCCACACTATGTGTAATTTATCACCCCGAACCAAAACACCAGCATGGCGATGGCCTTGATTGCCAAAAGACCAAGGCCCCATTTCAAATATACCTGATGAATTTTTCTTTAGGATTTGGCCGCCCCAGCCCAGGGCGTATTTGTTGTGTTTATATTGAAAGAGCCTGAGATAAGTTTGATTGATGCGCTTTGACCGAACCCGCCAAGTTAGTCCATCATTTGATACTGCGCATAAACTTCTTTGTTCTCCGTCATGGTCCAAGCCGTGAAAAAACATTTCTAAAGATTTATCTAATTCGTTAATATGCACATCGGGTGAAGCTATATGCGGATAAAGACCATCCACGCCTTTTTCCATTGCCCATTTAGGTTGTTTTACATTGGGTCTCTCGTGGGTAAATGGGGTTTCTTTCAGGTCAAGAACTCCCCCTTTATAGATTTTCCAAGGCCCCGTTAGATTATTTGAAAATGCCATTTTAATATTTTGGCCAAAGTGATGCCCAAAATAAAGATAGTAGCGACCTAAGCAGTTGGGTAACCATTTAGGCGTTTTAATAATAGAAGGACCATTTATATTATTCCCAACTTCTTTAGTACCANCCTGCAAAATTGGTTGGTCTAATAATCTTTGAGCTTTGGCAATTCCTTCAATATCCACGTTCTGGGTCTACTATGTTCATGAGTCTCTCGCCTTGTATCCAGCGGTCTAAATTATCCAGGAAAAGCTGGAATGAGGCTTCTTCCCATTCCGCGTAGACCGACGAGCAATGCGGAGAGACGATGACGTTATCGAGTGCCCAGATCGGGCTGTCCAGTGGCAAGGGTTCGGTTTCGAAAACATCTAATGCCGCGCCCGCCACATGCCCGGCCTTAAGCGCGTTATATAGGTCAGACTGGTTCACCACACCACCACGGGAGACATCGGCGAGAATTACACCGGGCTTCATCCGTGCGATTTCATCCTTGCCGATCAGGCCGCGTGTCAAGGCGATGAGCGGCGTAGAGACTGCAATGAAATCTGCACGCGGCAGCAGGTTGAGCAGGTCACTGGCCGCATGCACCTCGTCAACATAATCCATCGGTTGAGGTCGGGCCCGTGTTCCCACCACAGTCATATCAAAAGCCTTAGCTCGTTTCGCCACCGCCCTTCCGGTATGACCAAGACCGACGATCAAGAGCGTCTTTCCGGCAAGCGGGCTGAGAAGCCGAGAGTTCCAGACCCGCGCACCCTTGTCCTGTTGCAGTCCAAGGATATCAAGCGTGAAATGTAAAAAGCCGCCGAAGATGTATTCCGCCATCATACCAGCGGCTACGCCTGCGGCATTGGTCACCGTCGTTTTTGTCTTATCCCATTGCCCGTAATGGTCAGTTCCCGCTCCGCCATTGGCAATCCAGCGTGGGCCATGGGAGCCAAAAAGTGCGTCGCGTGGAAAGCCCGGAGTGCCTGCAAATCGCACGGAATAGACCACTTCGGGGCGNTAGCTCTCGATTTGTATGGGAAGGGCGTCGTAGCTGTCGCATTCACGAAAATCCGCATGCGGATAGCGTGCCTGCAACAACTGAGCAAGGTGCACGGTATCACTATTGTGCAAGATAATGCGCGGGGTGTCAGGCATGTATTTCCTCCATTGGCACGCGAACAAGTCGCGCTAGTTCCTCGAATTTTACTTCCGGCTGCATAAGCTGTTCGCGCAATTCCCAAATGGTCCGTCGGCGTGCCTTGGAGAGTGCCGCGGCCATGATGTGAAACTTTGCTTCGACCTCATGCATATCCATCGGCGCCTCGGGTCCGCCGCGTGCGTTCATTTCTCCCGATGCCAGCCTCCTGCCGTCTTTCAACTCTACTGTCACATCCGACCAGCGGCCCTCGGGGAAGCGCTCGGAATGCCTAGCGGCTTCGTGCACTGAAATGCGAGGAAGCAAAGCTGAAACTTGCGGCTCGGTTAGCCCCGTACCAGTGATCTCATTGGGTCCGATCCGGCCGTGCACGAGCATCACGGCAAGAGCGAATGGCAAGGAATACTGGGCCTGAGACGTGGTCGCGGGCATTCCCGGAAAAAGCGCAGCAGACTCGGCGAAAGTGTTCACAGTGATACTAGTAACGTCGTCTGCGTGAAACCTGTGCGCGCGCATCAACTCGGATAAAGCATCAAGCGCTGCATGCGCCCAGCGGCAGATTGGATAAGGCTTGATATAGTTCTGTTCGATCGTCCAGACCTCACCCAGATCNCCCCAGAACTGCGCCGCATCCTCGTTCTCCACGGTTATGGCAGGGGCGCCGGTGAACCCNTTCATCGCCATGAGCGCGGCCATTGATCCGATTAGAGCCCCCATGCCTGAACCGTCGTGCAGCATAGTCGGGTTGGCAATCTCGCGCATCATCTGGCTCCGGGGGCCGTGATATTCGGCAATACCAAAAGCCTGACGAAGCTGATCGGGATTTGCGCTCCTAAGGCGGCACCCGATTGCTGCAACGCCTAAGGCATTCCATGCCCCTGAGGTATGGTAGTCGCTGACAGAAGCGTGTAGCGCAAAGGCAGCTCGTGCCGCGATCTCGTAGGCCACGACCAGCGCTCTTAGGGCGTCGCGCGCCATTAGTTCTGGCTGATTTTCGGCAAAGGCGAACAATGCGGGCACCACAGCACAGCCGATATGGCCCTTGGTTTGGTTGAGCCCATCGTGCGCGTCAAGGTTGTCAATTTGAGTGGCCGCGGCAAAGGCTGCACCCGGGACCGAAGCGCGTCTGCCATCGAACATCATGGAGGCTGCGTGTTCGGGCGCACCGGCGCCGTGAAAGACAAAAGCGTGATCACGCGCAATACGACCGGCTGCAAGGCCAGTGGCTCCCGCTGCCACACCTACCGTATCGATTAGAAGCGTCGCGGCCATATCTAGCGCACTTTGCGGAATATCCCGCCCAGACAGAGTGAATTCGGCAATCCGGTCAAATCTCATAGCCGAGCCCTTTCCAGAAGCTGTCCGAACCCTGTCATGGGTTCCCCGATACCGGCCAGTTGCATAGCCTGAAACATCATAGCCTGATTTGAGCTGATAACTGGCTTGCCTACTGCCTGCTCAAGCCGCGCAATGGTCTCGATGCTGCGCATGTCTGTGCAGGACAGGACAAGCGCCTCAGCTTCAGTATGATCGGCGGCAAGGCCCAGATCATACACGGCCTGCGGGTTCAGTTCGCCCTGTCCGTAATTATCCAGCGCTTCGCCCACCTCGGAGCGAGCCACTGTTTCGACGCCAACTTCTGCCAGGAAATCGATGGCCATGTTATTGATCGCGGATACATAGGGCGAGGCAAAGCCAATACGCTTTACTCCGATGAACTCAAGTGCATGTAGCAGTGCGCCCGCTGCGGTGACCGTCTTCGCTTCTATGCCAGCCCTGATCCGCTCGGCGAGCGCTCGGTCAAAGTCTAATCCGTGGGTAAGCGTCGCCGATGTGCACCCATATAAGATCACATCCGGGCGCACACCCTGAAGCAGGAACAGAGGCTCAGCAAGATCAGCCGCGCCCAGCCCGTGCATCTGGTTGGCATCGGGTATTTCATCCTGATCATAGCCACCCATGCGGGCGAAATGTAAAGATACACCGTCGGGTCGCAAGAGGACCATGTCAGGTTCAAGGTTGGTGTTAGTGAAGGGTACTAGAATGCCGAAACGCCTCCGTCCACGTGATTTTGTCATGCCTTTCCTCCTTTAGCCCTATGTTCCAAAAGACTTGCTGCAAGATCTAGATCTTCCGCTGTCCCAACTGTAACACGCAGGCAGTCAGGCAGCCCGGCAACGCTTTGTGCACGCGCAACCACGCCTTCAGCGCGCAGGATCGCGTCCGCCTGTTGAGCCGNCTGGGCATCGTAAAAACGGATCAGTGCGAAATTAGTAAAGCTTTCAGCTATATAAAAGCCTACTTTGCGCAAGCGGTTCGAAAAACCGTCACGCAGGCCGGCGGTGATTGCGCAGGTCTCGCGCATATAGGCCTGGTCAGACAGAGCTGTTGCAGCAGCAGTCTGCCCGGCAACAGAGACGTTGTTTGGGTTCATGACCTTACGAACCTCACTGGCGATGTTCTCAGGGAATAGACCCCAGCCCACCCGTATTCCGGCCAAGCCATAGGCCTTAGAAAATGTACGCAGGATCACCGTGTCGCCCCGACTGACTAGATCGAATAGGGGCTCACCCAGATGGTCGGCGAACTCACCATAGGCTTCGTCGATGACAAGCAGGATATCCCCACGCAACCCTTTACGCAGGCGGTCAAGCTCAGCACGTGGGATGCGGGTGCCGGTAGGGTTGCCGGGATTTGCGACGAAGACGATGCGGGTATCCGGCTGGACCGCAGCAAGCAGAGTATCGACTGAAGCGGTCACGCCGACCTCGGGCGCGGTATCGTAACGCGCTCGCGCCAAACCCGCGGCGGTTCTGAAAAACGGGTAGGCATGGGCGGGTGCAAGAACCGCGCTTTTCTCATCGCAATAAGTTAGCGTTAGGCAGGCAATTAACTCCATCGAGCCGTTGCCGCAGAGAATGCCCGAGGCTGGGATGCCATGCAGCGCGGCCAGTGCGTTGCGCAACTCAGTCCATTCCGGATCGGGGTAGAGATGCGCGTTTGTCATGGCGCTTACCAAGACGTCGCTCACCTGTGGGCTTGGTCGGCGGAGGCTTTCATTTTGCGACAGCGATATGACGCGCTTGCCCGCTGGTGCATTCAGTTCAGCGAGCGCATAAGGCGACATTGCCGCCACATGAGGGNTAGGTCTGATCATGGCTCAACTCCATAGATTTCGCGGGCTGCCTTTGGGCCGATTAACCCTTCCCGAAGGTCGCGTCGGACGTCCTCGCGGCTTCGGTCTTTTGGTAGACCAAAGCCTGCACCGCCCGGGGTTTCAAAGACTAGTGTTTCTCCGGCTTTTACGCGGACCTCTCCTTTGCCTGGCAGATCGGCCCCGTCATTTCCGATGCGAATACGCCCCGCCGCCCCGTAGCCTCCGCCATACCGGCCGCGCGCTGGGTTCAAAACCCTTTCGACCGAAAGGAATAGCATGAAGTCCTCATCTTTCGAGGAGCGCATCTCGATATACTGCCCTAACCCACCGCGCTGTCGCCCAGCGCCGCCGCTGTCGGGTTTGAGCTCGCGCCGCGTAATCAGGACCGGTGCCACCGCTTCGGTGGGTTCCACCTGTGAACCCCAGACACCGGACGGGAACGCCGTAGCCGAAAGCCCGTCCAGACCGGGCCGCGCACCGGTGCCGCCGGAAAACACCAGTTCCAACGCGAATAGTTCATCCCCCCGTGACACCGCTTCAGGCACATGGCGCAGAGGCAGGTCGTACATGCAGGAAGCGCCTTCGGCAGGAACCTTGTTGGGCAGAACTTGCGCAAGACAACCATAGACCAAATCGGGCGTCATCTGCCCCAGCGTATGGCGCATGGCCACCGGCGCTGGGGGCTGAGCGTTCAGGATGCAATCTTTTGGACCGGTGACGTGGAAAGGGGCAAGCGAACCCGTATTATTTGGAATATCCGGTCCTATGATACAGCGAAGAGCAAATACTGAATAGGCGGTGGCATAGTTCAANGGCACATTGATGCCTTTGTTCGACAGACCCGAGGTGCCGTCGAAATCCAGCGTTATATTATCCTCGGCAATCGTCAGGGCAGCATGCAGGTCTATTTCCTGCTCATAGCCGTCGACTGTTAACACATTGTGCCATGTCCCCTTTGGCAGCTCTGCAATGGCTTCGACAGTGCCGAGATAGGAGGTGTTGATGATATACTCGGCCAAATCGTCTAGATGGGTGATGCCAAATTCTTCCATCATACCCGCAAGCCGTTTTGCTCCGGTTTCGCAGCAGGCGATTAACGCATAGATATCGCCTTCATTAGCAATGGGTTCACGTGAGTTGGCCTTGATGATCTCCATCAGAAGCGTGTTCAGTGCACCCGCGTCCACCAGCTTACAGGGGGGGATTAGCAGACCTTCGTCATAGATATCTGCGCCTTCGGGGCCCATGCCCAACCCGCCTAGATCAACCAGATGGGAGGTGCAGGAGGTAAAGCCGACAATTTGATCCTTATGAAATACCGGCATCATTAANAGGAAGTCGTTAAGATGGCCGGAGGCGATCCACGGATCGTTGGTCATGTAGATGTCGCCCGGTTTCATATCCTGAAGCTCGAAGTGCCCACGCAGAGTCTTTACTGCTTCGGCCATGGTGTTGATATGCCCTGGCGTGCCGGTCACGGCCTGCGCCAGCATCCGGCCCTGAAGGTCGAAAATACCTGCCGAGATATCCCCACACTCGCGCACGATTGGGGAAAAGGCGGCGCGTATCAGCGCTTGACCCTGTTCCTCGACCACGGCCAGAAGCCGATTCCACATGACCTGTAATCGTGTGTCTGTCATTTTCATTCTCCCCCCTCCCAGTTGCGGTTGAGCCAGATATTGCCGCCACCATCCACATTGGCTGAGAAATCGGCGCTGACAAGGGTGGTGGTCTGCGGCTCGATGATCAGGGCGGGGCCTGAAAGGTGATCGCCCGGGTGCAGCGAAGCCCGGTCGTGTACCTCTGCCTCGCGCCAAGCGCCGGTGACATCGCACAAAATGGAGCGGTACCTGTTGGGACTTGCTCGCTGTCTTGTGGAAGGTTCGGGATAGTGCTCAAGGGCGCGTGGTTCAGAGGAAACCTCAAGCGACCAGTTTAGAATTTCGATAGTCATGCCTGGCACTGCGCGGCTGAATTGGTGGCTGTATTCTCTCTCAAAGGTCCGCCGTAGCGCGGGGATGTCATCCTGCTCCAGCGCACGGTCTGGTAGCAATATTTCGATTTCGTGACCTTGCCCGTGATAGCGCATGAAAGCCTGCCTCCGCTGAGTTAGCGCGTCCTCGGGTGCACCTGCCCGTACAACTGAAATAGCCTCATCTCTCATCTCATCAAAAAAGGTGTTGAGCCCGTCGAGCTCAAGGTCCTCGAGCCGGGCATAGCGCGAGCGGATGATTTCGAACGAGACCGGCGCGAACAGGAACCCCACCGCCGAACCGACCCCGGGATCGCGTGGGATCAGGATACGGTCGACTTGTGAGCGCCGCGCCACCCGGGTTGCGTGCAGAGGTCCATTGCCGCCAAAGGCGATCATCAGGCGCGCCCCCAGATCCTTACCAGATTCCACGGCATGCATCCGGCCCGCGTTTGCCATGTTCTCGTCTACGATCTCGCTGATCCCACGCCCAGCCTGTGCCGCATCAAGCCCCAAAGTCTGTCCGACACCTTGTTCAAGCGCCACTTGCGCTGCCTCCATGTCAATCGCCAGCCGCCCCTCGGCAAAGCAGCCGGGCTCTATCAATCCTTGCATAACGTCGGCATCGGTCACGGTGGGCTCTGTGCCTCCCTTTGCAAAAGCTGCGGGTCCTGGTTCCGAGCCTGCGCTTTCCGGTCCGACCTGCAAACGGCCCAGCCGATCCACATGCGCGATGGAGCCGCCACCGGCACCGATCTCGATCATTTCGATCACAGGGATGCGCACCGGCATGCCCGACCCCTTAATGAA
>FUFK010048347.1_pt1 | contig 12990 bp, 23 predicted proteins | sample 1021851 | NCBI WGS metagenome assembly FUFK01 (sample SAMEA51879418, study PRJEB19060) | metagenome | reverse complement strand
CAGGTCGGGGACGGGAATCAACAGGCCGCTGTTGGTACGACCGTAGCTCTTTTAGAACGTGGTTCAAGGGTAATGTCAGCAATCCATAAAAGACTTTATGTGTCTTTAAAAAATGAATTTAAATTACTGGCAGATGTTTTTAAAACTTATCTTCCACCAGAGTATCCTTACGATGTTCCAGGTGCTGCAAGAAATGTTAAACAAACAGATTTTGATGACAGAGTAGATATTTTACCTGTTGCTGATCCAAATATATTTTCAATGAGTCAAAGAATTTCTATGGCTCAAACACAATTACAACTAGCAATGTCTAATCCACAAATGCATAATATGTATAACGCGTATAGAAATATGTATAATGCAATAGGAGTAAAAGATATTGATAGAATCTTACCTCCGCCTCCACCGAATCAACCAAAAGATCCGGCGATTGAGCACATTGATGCAATGGCGATGAAACCTTTCCAAGCGTTTCCAGGTCAAGATCATAGAGCGCACGTTACAGCTCACTTAAATTTTATGGCTAGTAATTTTGTTAGAAATAATCCCAGCATTACTGCAGCGTTAGAAAAAAATATTATGGAGCACATATCATTGATGGCACAGGAACAAGTACAATTAGAGTTTCAACAAGAATTTATGATGTTGCCACAATTACAACAAGCAGCAACTATGAATCCCCAAGCTCAACAACAGTTTATGCAAGTATCTCAAAAGATAGAGGCAAGAAAAGCAATTTTAATTGCAGAGATGACTGAAGACTTTATGAAGGAAGAAAAAACTATTACATCTCAATTTGATCACGATCCATTGCTTAAATTAAAACAAAGAGAAGTAGATCTTAAAGCTATGGAAGAAGAACGTAAGATGAAAGAAGATCAAAACAGAATTAATCTTGATAAAATGAAACTAATGCAGGCTAGAGAGATTAATGATGAAAAACTTGAACAAAATGAAGAATTAGCTAATTTAAGAGCAGATACAGCGATGGCTAAATCAATGATATCTGCTGATGTTAAATTAACATCTGACAAAATGAAAGCTAAAGATGTAAAGACCTTGAAAGGTCCAAGAAGTTAGTATATTAACAATTAGGAGAAAAATATGGCAAAAGACACATTTAAACAGTTCGTTAACAAAGATGGCTATGCTAAAGGTGGAATACCTGTAGAAGATTCTCCTCAGAACATTGAGTTAGATCCAAGATCTAAAACAAGTATCAGAGGAAGAAATTACATTGCACAGGGAAACAGCGTAGACGTTAAAGGTACACGAGCTATTAGAAAAGAAAAAAAACCTGTAAAGGCTACTTGGTACTAACATGTGGTTATCGGCAATTAAATTAGCCGTTTCTGCTGGAAGTAAAATTTACGCTAACAAGCAGCGAACTAAAATGGCAATGTCTGACGCGCAGTTAATGCACGCAGAACGTATGGCCAAAGGCGAAGAACAGTACCAGGGAAAACTTTTAGAAGCCCGACAGTCAGACTGGAAGGACGAGGCAGTCCTTATAATATTAAGTTTGCCCGTGTTGGTGCTGGCTTGGGCGGTCATATCAGATGACCCANCTGCGATGGACAANGTAAAATTGTTCTTCGANATGTTNTCNCAGCTCCCNTCATGGTTCACNAATTTGTGGATCCTTGTNGTTGCGAGCATATATGGTATAAAGGGNACNCAAATTTTTAGAAACGGAGGAAAAAAATGAGACAAAACTTTGGAGTAAGATCATACATGTCTAGATTTCCATATGGCCAAGCGGCATGAAAAAAGGTGGATCTGCTAAAAAGAAAAAGCAGGGATACAAAGATCGAAAAGATGAGTCCATTGCTATGAGAATCAGAAAAAAAAGAACTAAGAAACAACTTAGAGCTTCTGCTGATGAGTCTTATGGTAAGTTTGGATCTAAAGCTAAAAAATCTGGCAAAATAAATAGATAATGTTTAAAAATTTCAGATCACCTAATGCTGGTCAAACATCTTTGACTTTGCAACATGCAACAAGTCCAAGATCGGGATATAGACCACCAGCAGGTCATAACGCTGATGGATATACAATGCCTGAAAGAGTGGGAGCTAAAAAAGGTGGTTGGATACAAGACGTTAATAAGTCTATTAAAAAAAGAGGAACTAAAGGTAAATGCACACCTATTACTAAAAAAGGTTGCACCGGGAGAGCAAAAGCTTTAGCTAAGACGTTTAAAAAGATGGCTAAAAAAAGAAAAGGAAAATCATAATGTCTAATACTAGAAAAATGAATGAACTCGAAGAACTTGGAAGAGTAGATGCTGAAAAAGCATATACTAAAAAAGGTAAAAAAAATCTAAAAGCTGAAAAGAAAAGAATTGTAAGAGAAGTAAGTTCTAGAGGAGTTGCTAAAAGAGGACACGGCAAAGAAATTAAATAATGTTAAAAAAAATTAAAAATTTTATTTGTAAAATTTTTAACATTAAATCATGTAAGTGTGATGATGTTGATGAACATATAGAATTTTTTACAAAAGTACCTGAACCTGAAATAAAGGTTCATGTAGAACCATGCCCTATACACAGATATTTTAAAGCAAAATGTCATATGTGTGTAGCGTATGCAAACGCACAATAAAGGAGAAAAAATGAGCAAAGGAACTCACAAAACTAAAGACGGTAGAACAGCTAAAAAAGGTCTTTGGTACAATATCCACATGAAAAGGAAACGTGGAGAAAAAATGAGAAAAAAAGGTGACAAAGGTGCACCTACTGCCAAAGCAATTAAAAGAAGTCAAAAAACTTCTAAGAAAGCGTAATGGCTGAAAAACCTATAAGAAGAACTACCGGTAAGNGTGGTAATTATAGAAAAACTAAAGCTGGAGCAGGAATGACTAAGAAGGGTGTCGCTGCTTACAGAAGAGCAAACCCTGGAAGTAAATTAAAAACAGCCGTGACTGGTAAAGTGAAACCTGGATCAAAAGCTGCAAATCGACGTAAGTCGTACTGTGCAAGAAGCGCAGGCCAACTAAAACGATCATCTGCAAAAACACGTAACGATCCTAATTCTAGAATACGACAGGCACGGAGAAGATGGAAATGTTAAATGGAACCAGAACAAGTAGTAGAACAACTTAAAAAAGCATTAGCTAGAAGAATAAATCAATTAGCCCTATCAGTCACATCAGGTGGTGTTGACAATATGGAAACTTATAAGTATATAATAGGACAGATAAATGCACTGGAATCAGTGCGTCAGGAAATCTCTAACCTGCAACAAGATGAAGGAGCAAAAAATGAAAACACAGGAACAGTCGTCGATCTTAAAGGAAGAAGTCCCAAAAAATAAAACAGGTCTACTAGACAAATACAAACAAGAACCTAAAAAAGAAGTTACCAAAGAAGCTACAAAATTACCAAAACCAACAGGTTGGCGTATGTTAGTTTTGCCATTTAGAATGAAAGAAAAAACTGATGGCGGAATTATCATGGGCACAGAAACAATTGATAGGCAACAAGTTGCATCGCAATGTGGAAACGTTTTAGCGATGGGACCTGATTGTTATAATGATAAAGATAGATTTAAAGATGGTCCATGGTGCAAGGTGGGAGACTGGGTAGTCTTCGCACGTTATGCCGGATCAAGAATAGAAATTGAGGGTGGGGAAGTTCGTCTTTTAAATGATGACGAAATACTAGCAACAGTACAGGATCCAACAGATATCCTGCATAAATACTAACATAGAAAAGGAGAAACTATGCCAATAGAGGAAAAAACAAATCTAAAACCTGGTGAAAAACCGGTTGATCTAGATACATCAGGACCAGAGGTAGATGTAACTCTAGAAGAAAGTAACGAGGAAGTAGTAGCGAATACTACTCCCGAAACCAAGGAACAAGAAACAAAAACAGAAGAAACAAAAACAGAAGAAGTAACAACTGAAGAAACTAAGAAAGAAGATGATTCTAAACTAGAAGAATATAGTAAAGGTGTGCAAAATAGAATTGCAAAACTTACGCGTAAAATGAGAGAAGCAGAAAGACGAGAAGCTGCGGCTGTTCAATACGCTCAATCTCTAGAGAAAAAAAGAAAATTAGATGCATCTAAACTTGCTGAAGTTAATTCAGAATATACAACTAAACTTGAAGAAAATGTAACAAGTGCAATGGAGTCAGCGCAAAATGAATTGCGAATGGCAATAGAATCACAAAATGCAGATCAACAAGTTTTAGCAAATAAAAAAATTGCAGCACTTGCATTGGAGAATGCAAATCTGCAAATGAGAAAAAAACAAAAACCAGTTGAACAGGAAACTCCTGTACAACTATCAGACGGTGGTAGATTACCAGAACAAACTCCAAGATCATTACCAGAAGCTGATCCGCAAGCTGAAGATTGGGCTGCAAAAAATAGATGGTTCGGAACTGACCGAGCTATGACATTTACTGCATTCGAAATTCATAAGGATTTAGTGGATAAAGAAGGTATTGATCCAAAGAGTGACGAATATTATAGAGAAATAGACAAACGTATTAGAGTTGACTTTCCTCATAAATTTGGTAATACTGAAAATATAGCGACGACCAAACCCGTTCAGTCGGTGGCTTCGGCTAACAGAAGCGTAAAACCTGGTCGCAAACAAGTGAGACTCACATCGTCTCAAGTAGCAATAGCTAAAAAATTAGGTGTGCCACTCGAAGAGTATGCAAAACAATTAAAACTCACGGAAGGAGCATAAGCATATGACTAAAGAAGACAAAAAAAACCTTTCTCGTGCGGCGGAAACTCGGTCAAAGACTGAAAGACCAAAAGAGTACAAGCCCCCATCATCTCTAGATGCACCACCAGCGCCCGATGGATTCAGGCACAGATGGATAAGAGCAGAGTCAATGGGTTTCAATGACACCAANAATATTCACGGTAGATTGAGATCCGGGTATGAGTTAGTGAGAGCTGACGAATACAAAGACGGTGAATCTTACCCTATTGTCATGGATGGAAAATACGCTGGAGTGATTGGAGTAGGTGGCCTTCTCCTGGCAAGGATACCGGAAGAACTCGCGCAATCTCGTGTTGCCTATCAGCAAAGACAAACTGAAGGTCAAGACGAAGCTGTAGAAAACGACTTACTGAAGGATCAGGACAAACGAATGCCGATGAAATTCGAGCGTTCAAGCAAAAACTTCGGTGGTACTAAGAAATAAAATTCCAAACACCAACGAATAAAATAAACCGAACTGGAGGCCGTTTAACGACGGCAGGTTCATAAGGAGAAACAAACTATGGCAAATAGAAACACGCAAGGTTTTGGTTTGATCCCTGCTGGTACATTAGGTGCTACACCTTCTACTGGCGGTCAGAACAAATACAAAATCGATAGTGCCTATCCGACTAGTTTATACATGGGAATGCCTGTGCAGTACGATTCTGCAGGCGGAGCCAATGTAGATCCAGGTTATATAGTCACTGCACAAGACGCTATTACAGTGCCAACGATTGGTGTATTTAATGGTTGCTTCTACACAGATGCAAATACATTAAAGCCAACTTTTTCATCGTTCTATCCAGGTGGTACAACACCAGCTTCAGATGTGAACAATGGAGATACTGATGCATTTGTAATAGATAATCCATGGCAACAATATGTTGGTCAATTAAGCACACGTTTAGGTGCAACTATGGACGCAGCACAAGTTAATATGGGAAGAACAATGGGTTTAACAGTTAGAGCAGAAGGAACTACAACAGCTTCTGGTTCTACAATATCTGGACAATCCAATGGTCAATTAACAGTTGGAACTGTTGCTGACATCGCAAACCAATGGAGACTTTTAAGAGTAGCAGAAGATCCTGAAAATGAAGATCTTATAACTACTCCTCAAACGGATCCATCATTAGCTAACTTTTCTGGTTACGCTTCTGTGGTTGTGGTTGTTAACAAATCGCAATGGTTCGGAACAGGAACGGTAGGAGCATAATATGGCAATATCAAGAGCACAACTAGTTAAAGAACTAGAGCCAGGTCTGAATGCACTATTCGGTCTGGAATACAAAAGGTATGATAATCAGCACGCTGAGATTTATACTACAGAGTCATCAGACAGAGCTTTCGAAGAGGAAGTAATGTTATCTGGCTTTGCAAACGCAGATGTAAAAGCAGAAGGAGCTGGCGTATCATACGACGACGCGCAAGAAACTTATACTGCTAGATACACGATGGAAACGATCGCTTTGGCTTTCGCTATCACAGAAGAAGCAATAGAGGACAACCTTTATGACAGACTTTCTTCTAGATACACAAAAGCTTTAGCAAGATCTATGTCGAATGCAAAAGAAGTTAAAGGTGCAGCACCTTTGAATAATGGTTTACCAGCAATTGCAGCTGGAACTGCTTTTCAAACAGGTGACGGCGTTAACTTGTTTTCTACATCTCACCCAACAATTGCGGGTAATGTAGCAAACACTTTGCAAACGCAGGCTGACTTAAACGAAACTTCATTAGAAACAGCATTGATTGATATCGCTGCTATGACTGATGAAAGAGGTTTAAGAATAGCAGCAAAAGGAGTTAAAATGATAATTCCTTCTGCTAATCAGTTCAACGCTGAAAGATTGATGAAATCTCAAGGTAGAACTCAGACTGCTGATAATGACATCAATGCAATCAACAGTATGGGAATGATTCCACAAGGTTACAGAGTTAATAACTTTTTAACTGATGCTGATTCATGGTACATTATTACAGACGTTCCAAATGGTATGAAAATGTTCTCAAGAACTCCATTGACAACTTCAATGGAAGGAGACTTTGATACTGGCAATGTAAGATACAAAGCTAGAGAAAGATACGCTTTTGGCGCATCTGACTTTAGAGGTATCTTCGGTTGCGAAGGTGCGTAAGCAATAAAACTATTTTTGTGGCGGAACATAGTTCCGCCACATTCAACAAATAACATGGTGAGATCATGAAAAAATTCACAGTAAAAATATGGGCATACGATCATTACGCAAAATTTAATGTTTTAGCGGAAGATAATGCTATTTCTCTTGAAAAATCGATCCTTGACAAATTGGGAGAAAAGAGTATAAACTGGGAATATCTCGGAAACTCATATGATGCCCGAGTAAATAGAATAACCTATGAGGAGGTTATAGATGATACAAGACCTTTACAAACAAAAAAGGTCCTTGGAGTTGAAGTGGGAACAGGAGCATCTATCTAATGGTAGGTACACACTCGACATGGTCAGAATTGATGACAAAATTAAAGAAGTCATCACACAAATTAAACTGGCTGAAGCAGAAGTTGCTCACAGGCAAAATAGCGTTGAAAACGCTGCTCCACAAGTTTCTGTAGCTACTTAGAACAAAAGCTACATCGCTGAAATCGCACTTTCTTTTAAGGCTCTCTTGCACTCTACTAAAATCTACTATATAAATAAATTACTATACAATTTTAAAACGATACGTAGACGCGTATAGTCGACGGCCTAGAGACTATGTATCATAACTAGGAGGATAAAATTATGGCAAACACTACATTTTCAGGACCAATATTAGCTGGTACTATTAAAAATACTACTGGTACTACAGTTGGAACTGACATGAAAAACACTGGACAAGTGATGATGTCTCAAACATTTTCATTTGACTACTCAGTAGAAGCTACACCAACAAGCACGAATGTTATCATTCCTGCTAACTCTCAAATCGTATCTATCGATGTTAACGTAGAAACTGCGTTTAACGATTCAGGTAATGATTTATTAGAAGTTGGTTCAGTTGCAGATACTGATTTATATGTTAACGACGTTAGTATTGCAGCAGTTGGCCCAGCAGCTTTGGGAACAGCAGGTCTGTGTGCTAACTGGAAAGATATTGGAACTTCTGACATTAGAATTGCATACATCTATAATGGTGCAAATGATGATGCATCAGCAGGTGCTGCTACAGTAACTATTAATTACTTGCAGAACAATAACCTTTCATAATAATTAATTTAGTGTGGGCTTCGGCCCACACAAATTGAAGGAGATTAAAAATATGTCAATAACATCAAAAGTTAGACAATCCGTAGTTCTAGTAGCAGATGGACAAGTGCAAAAATTAATTAATGGCACAGCAACTGATATTGGAAAAGCAAATATTTTAAATATTTTTGCACAAGCTACTGATGCTGACGCTGAAATTAAACTTTATAATGAACCAGATAATTCTAAAACTGCAGCTAAATTAATTTTTCATGGTAAATTTAGTACAGTTGCTAATTCAGTTCATGAGTTTAAAATCCCAGGAGCGGGTATATATGCTTCTGAGGGAATATACGCAGACCTGACTAACGTAGACTTTTTTTACATAATCGGAACGTTTTAGAGGTAGCCAATGGCGAATACTACTTCCTCAGCCTACGCATTTGATCAAAACTTTTCAATTGATGAGATCATTGCAGATGCCTATGAACGTTTAGGTTTAGTAGGTACGGCAGGTCATCAAATAAAAACTGCAAGAAGATCTTTAAATATTCTTTTTCAAGAATGGGGTAATAGAGGTATACATTTTTGGGAAGTAGGAAATACTAATATTAATTTAATTGCTGGTTCAACTACAAACGTTGATGCCACAGCTGAAGGATCTGGTATTTATACTTTTTATAGAAATTCTAGTGATGTGCCTGGAGGGGGAGAACCACCACAAGCTACAACAGTTCCCACAGCAAACATTTATGGTATTACTGATATTTTAAATGTTTCTTATAGACAAAATTATAATACAACAAATCAATCGGATATTGGTTTAACAAAAGTTGCAAGAGATGCATATGCTGCTACAGCAAATAAAGCATCTAATGGAACTCCGTCACAGTTTTGGGTACAAAGATTTATTGATAAAGTTACAATAACTATTTATCCATTACCAAACGCTACTGCAGCACAAAATTATTTAAGCGTTTATTATGTTAAAAGAATTCAAGATGCAGGAGCATATACTAACGCAAGTGATGCGCCTTTTAGATTTGTACCATGCATGGTTTCAGGACTTGCATATTATTTATCTATGAAGTTTGCACCACAAAGAACACAGGAGATGAAGTTGTTGTACGAGGATGAATTAGCAAGAGCATTATCAGAAGATGGTTCTCCAGCTAGCACATACATTACTCCGAAGACATACTATCCAAATATATAATGGCTAGATTCGCAAAAGGTAGCAGAGCATTAGCAATTTCTGATAGATCAGGTGCAGCATTTCCATATAGAGAAATGGTTCAAGAATGGACTGGTGCGTGGGTCCATATTTCTGAATTTGAGCCTAAGCAACCACAATTAGAACCACATCCCGTAGGAGCTGATCCCCAAGCATTAAAACATGCAAGACCTGCAAGAGTAGAATTTGCAGTACAAGATATTTTACCAGAAAACCCATTTACAACAACAGCAGGTTCACCAACCCTAAGTGTTTCTTTTCCTTCTAATCAAATAAATGAAGGAACATCTTATGTAAGATTTCAAGCAGTTAAACAAGCAGTAGGTGGAGTTGCTATTACAACTTTAGAATTATCAACAACATTAAATGGTGCCATCAATGACACGGCCAATACAATTGTTTTAACTGATGCTACTCAATTTCCTACAGCAGGATATATTGTTATTGAAAAAGTAAATGCTACAAGTGGAGCTTACGAAAATGAAACTATTCAATATACAGGAAAAGCTGGAAATAATTTAACAGGATGTTCACGTGGAACATCAGCACCTTATAGAGGAAAAGTATTAGCTGCTACATCAGCAACATCGCATGCTAATGGAGCAAAAGTATTTGGTTCTTATTTAGCAACAGCGGTTGGAACAACAGAAAACACAGGTGCTCAACCTGCTACAAGAACAGTATATAATTCTTTAACAGTGCCTTTAGTATCAAATGCTACAAGCACAGCAACAGGAGGCGGTTTTCAGTGTACAATTGGACCCGTTAATGATAGAGGTTAATTATGGCTGGATACACTTTATCAAACTTACAGACAGATATTAGAAACTATACTGAAGTAGATAGTAATGTTTTTACTACTGCGATACTAAATAGATTTATTGAAAACGCTGAACATAGAATTAATTTAGATTGTCCTATGGATTCTGATAGATTTCAAGATGAAGCACAATTTGCAACAGATTTTAATACAATTACAATGCCTACTAAATTATTATTTGTAAGAGGTATTCAGGTATTTGACTCCACAACTGTTACTACAGGTGAAGGAGTATGGTTAGAAAGACGTGATCAAACTTTTATATCAGAATATATAGGAGAATTAACAGGAACTGAAGGAAGTCAAACAGGTCAAGACACAACAGGATTACCTAAATATTATTCTATGTTTGGGGGTGCTACAACTGGAACCAGTACAGCTACTTCTGGAGCAATATATGTAGCTCCTACTCCAGACAAAAATTATAAATATATTATTCATTATAATGTAATGCCAGGAGGCTTAGAAACTAATACCGGTGGAACTTATGTTAGTAATTACTTCCCACAAGGCTTATTATATGCATGTTTAGTAGAAGCTTATATGTATTTAAAAGGTCCAACTGATATGTTGACACTATATGAAAATAGATATAAAACTGAACTACAAAAGTTTGCAGCAATGCAAATTGGAAGAAGAAGACGAGACGACTACACCGATGGTACCGTAAGAATACCAATCGAGTCAGCGCCTCAATAATTAGGAGATTAATTTATGGCAATAACATCGGCAATTTGTAACAGCTTTAAACAAGAAATATTAGTAGAGGGTCATAACTTTACTGGTGGTACAGACACATTTAAATTAGCTTTATATTCAAGTGACTCAGCAACTTTAAGTAAATCAACAACAGTTTACACTGCACCAGCAGATGGTACAGCAGATCCAACAAACACTTACGAAGTAACTTCAACTTCATCTGGATACACAACAGGTGGAAATAGTTTAACAAGCACAACTCCAGTTTTATCTGGTGACACTGCTTGTTGTAAGTTTGCTGATACAAGTTGGGGTTCAACTGCATCATTTACAGCAAGAGGATGTTTAATTTATAATTCAACTAATTCTAACAAAGCAGTTTGTGCAATTAATTTTGGTGCAGACAAAACTGTAACAAGCGGAACTTTTACAATTCAATTTCCAGCTCAAACAGCAGGTAACGCCATCATTCAGATAGCATAGGGAGTAACTCCTTATGTCGTTAATTCGAACATTTACAGTCACAGTAGCAGGTGGTAAATTTGTAATTGATGGAGTATCACAAGATACTGTTAATCTTGCCGAAGGTTATACATATAAATTTGATCAAGCGGACAACACTAATAATAATCATCCATTTAGATTTTCAACTAATTCTAATAATTCACCATCAGCTCCGTATACTACAGGCGTTACAGAAGTAGGTGTTCCAGGAAACGCTGGAGCTTATACTCAAATAGTTGTAGCAGATCCTGCTCCGCAACTTTATTATTACTGTGGAAACCATTCAGGAATGGGAGGCACTGCAAATACAGAACCTGCAGACACTTGGGGACTTTTACAATGGAACCAAAATACTTGGGGAAGTCAAAATGAAATTGATCTTACTTTAACAGGTTTATCAGCAACAACTACACTAGGAACACCAACAGCATTTAACGAAACCGGTTGGGGTGCTGACACATGGGGAGCTGAAGGTTGGGGTGGTGCAGTAAGTTTAATAGATCTTACTGGTTTATCTTTAACTGCATCAGTTAATTTACCAACAAATAATGTAGTTGTANAACCTGGTTGGGGTACTCTTACTTGGGGACAAAATGGTTGGGGTTCAGTTGACTCGGCAGTATTTAATATAACTGGTTTATCTGCTACAACATCTTTAGGAACTTTAGGAGACATTCCTGAACAACAACTAACTTTAACAGGTCAGTCAGCTGATATAGATTTTGGTACATTAGGTATAAAAGGTGATGCTGCCTTTACACTAGCAGCACTCTCTCAAATTATATCTTCACCTGGATTATTATCATTAGATGATCATTCAGTTGGTTTATCTGGTTTACCACTTACAAGTACGGTTGCAAATCTAGTGCCAGATGATGTAATGGGATTAACAGGTCTGTCAGCTGATATAGATGTAGGAAATATTGTAATTTCAACAAATCCTATTGTTGAGTTAACTGCTTTAACTACATTAGCCACAACATTAGGAACCGTTAGTACTGATCCTGTTACATTAGTAGATCCAACAGGTATAGCATTAACATCAACTCGAGGAAATGTAACAACAACTCAGCTTTCTAATGCATTTCCAACTGGACTAAGTGCTACAAGTACGCTAAATGATGATAAATTAATATTAAAATATTATGGCCGATTATCGCCAAAAACTAGTTCGGGATATACACGACTTAATCCTAAAACTAGCACAGGATATACTAGAAAAAACCCTGCATAATTATGTTTGACTTAAAACCAAATAAACAATATAAATACTTTAATTAGGAGAATAACTTAGAATGTCTGGATCTACATACAATTATTTAGGTATAGAGCTTATGGCTACTGGTGAGAACGCCGGTACATGGGGAACAAAAACCAACACAAATTTAAACATTATTCAACAAGCAGCTTCTGGCTATCATTCACAATCTATTGCAGGTGGTGCTCAAACTACAGCTTTATTAATCACAGATGGTGATTCAACTTCTGCTACAGATAGTTTAACAAACGCAGCTAGAAATGCGATTATAGAATTCACAGGAACTATTACTGGAAATCAAATAGTAACTATTCCAAACGGAACAGAAAAATTTTATTTAATTAAAAATTCAACATCAGGTGCATTCACTGTACAAGTAAAAGGTGCCTCTGACTCAGGTTCAGGAACAACTTTTGCAGCAACAGCTAAAGATACAAAATTAATTTACATCAATGGTCAAGACGTCACTAACGTAGAATTAGGATCAGGCGGAACTTCCTGGCAAGCAGTTAAAACAACTAACTTTTCTGCAGTAGCAG
>FUFK010044289.1_pt1 | contig 12991 bp, 9 predicted proteins | sample 1021851 | NCBI WGS metagenome assembly FUFK01 (sample SAMEA51879418, study PRJEB19060) | metagenome | reverse complement strand
TAGCTTGTGTAATAGCTTTCTCTATAGATGCTGGATTGTTAGGACATCCTAATACCTCTGCTATGACGTTAGCCGCCATACCACCCATTGGTCCACCAAGTGCAGTTCCTAATGTAGGAGCGACAGCTCCAACTATGTTTTTTAATAATGCTTTCATAAATCAGCCTCAAATATTGTTTCCATCATTTGCTCAAATAAAAGTCTAAAATCTTCTAAAGTTACAAAAGGCATTCTGTTTTTTATTTGAATTCTTCGGTAACAGTTGTAGCAACCTTCTAATTGCTTTTCAGTATATAGTATCATTTTGTTTTAACACCATTTGTTGTAGTTCTTTACTTCGTCTTCCGACTTGATAATACCAACGACTGTCTTCCATTTGTCTAGCCATTTCTTGCCAGTCATGCGACCTACAAGCTGCTAACATATTTTTAAATTTAGATAATCTTGTAGCACCTAAATTAAAACACATATTAACTAATACTCTTTGGATATCTTCTGGTAAATTATAGAATGCTTCATCTGTTCCGAATACATGTATTGTTTCGGCTAAATGTTTTTTAAAGTCATCTTCAAAATACATGTCAACAACTTCTTCAGATACTTTAGTTCCTACTTTCCAATCATACTCAGGGTCTTCAGGCTGACAAAGATGTCCAATACCTAAAGTTTTATAGCCTAAACTATCTTCGTATATTTCTAACACTTTACCTTCGTGTCTAGTTATTTCTTGTTTACATAGTTCTATATTCATAATCCTAGTCCTTTCATTTGTCCTTTTAAGGCTCTGTCTTCTACATCCTGTGCAGCTTCTGAAGTACTATTATAAGGTTCTCCTGTTACTTTATTAATTCTTTCATCTGGTTCTCTAGGTGCTTTTGGTATATCTACTACTCCACCTTTGGCATATTGTCTAATAGTATAATCTGGTTTTTTAACTTTACCTGTTTTACCATCAAATGCTCTAGCTCTTTTTCTTAATTCTTTTTTAGTTCCCGGTCCAAATATTAAATCATAAGAACCATAAAAAGGTAATTCAGTTGACAGCGTTTCAGCAAATCCTTTTCTATATAATATAGCATCTACAATATCTTGAGGAGCAGGTCCAGAAACAGATTTAAGTGCTGAAGCTACAGCACCAGTATTTTGGTCTGCATTAGACCTATATCTAGCAGCATAGTCAAGTGGACCAAAACCACCCCATCTTCTTACAGCTTCTGCTAATATTTGTCCTTCTGGTTTTTGTTCTCCTGTTTTATAATCTATAGTAGCTTGTCCTCTACTTCTAATTTCATTACCTACATAAGCTACAGATGTCATTAACATTACAGTCCCTAAAGTTCTTGGTGCTGTTTCTAAAGTTTGTTGTGTAGGAGATGAAAGTTCTCTAATCATTCTAGTTAAAATTGTATTATTAAATACTGTAGGATAACCAGCAAACTGAACTAAAAATTGAGCACCGGGTCTACCAAACCAAGTAGGTCTATTAGCTTCTGCTGCTCTTGGATTTAAAATAATTTCTTTTGTAAATCTATTAGCTCCACCTAAAATATCACGAGTCCAAAAATTAGCAGTAACTTCATTGTCTATATTACCACTTCTATCCATTCCTTTTTTTAAATGTTTATCTAAATTACCATCTTTATCTAAAGAACTTTTATACCAATTTACAGCTTCTACATCGTTTATACCTAACTCTCTNAATTCTTTTTTTCGTTGTGTTATTTGTCTAGCATTTAATTTTTTACCAAGAACAGATTCACCAGTAGCTAACTCTCTAGCATTTCTTTCTATTAATCTTTTACCAGTTCTAAAAGATGCTAACTGTACTGCTTTAGTCCAAGGAGCTAAAAAGTTTAATTCAAAAAATAATTTTTGCATTCCTTTTGCTGTTGAACTTTCTAATCCTTCTCCTGTTAAACCTTCTATTCTTTCTAAAACTGCTTGGTCCATAGCCAACCCAGTTTCATATAATTCTAACCATTCTTCATCTAAAAGGTCTTTAGAACTTTTAATTTCAATAAGTTCTTTACCTTGTTTTTCTCTAATTATATTTCTAGTTTTTTGTATATTTCTATAAATTTCATTAAAACTTTTTTTAGTTTGTTTAGCTAATGCAACAGCAATATCTTTTCCTACTTCTGGAGAATCTGTTAAAGGTGTACGAGATAATAAAATTAAAGGTTCAGTAATACTAGATAAAGTAGCTAATGGTAATAAAGAAGCTTGTTGTGTAACTAAAACAGTATCTCTAAAATTTCTACCCCAATTAGTATTTCTAAAAACATTATCTTTGTATTGTTCTAAACCTGTAGTTCTTCGATGTAATGTATCTAAATTTTCTATTATTTTTTTTATTTGTTGACCACTATATTTTTTAGTTTTANTTAATTCTAATTNTATATCTTNTAATGTAGTTCCTTCAAAATCTTTACCAAAATATTTTCTACGAGCTTTAAATTGTGCAAAGTTTGTAAAGTATGTTTGTAAATTATTAAAGACTGAATCATCTAAATATTTTCCTAATTTATTATCAGGGATATTTTGAAATACTCTAGCTTGTAAAAAATTAGAACCAGTAGTACTATCTGTAAAAGGTTCAAATCTTTTGTTTAACATATCTTCAACAATAGCTTGTGCTTTTAATTGTCTTGCTGCATCCATATCTCCTTTTGCTTCAGCTAAAAAATCTTTACCATAAGTTTCCATGTCAATAGTTGGTTCATCTGGTGGAAAACCTTCTTCGGTTTTTACTACATTTCCTTCATTATCTAAAACTTCAATTGTTGTTTTTTTTCTAGGGTCTATTTTATTAAGAGGTTCAGCATGTCCATANTCAATTAATAATTTTTCCATACCTTCAGGGTCTTTGTCTAAAGCAGCATAGTTATAATGTCTAGGTAAAAATCCTCTAGTTAATNTAGTTCCGGGTTTAAATAATNNTAATNNTAAACCTTCAGCAAATGCTTCATNTAATAATACTCTAGTTTGTTTATAATTATCTAAAACTTTTTTATTAAAATTAATAGTTTGTTTACTACCATCACTTATTGTAGTAGTAATTTGAAATGTACCATCTTCTAATTCTTTAAAACTATTACCAAAATCTTTTAATGTAATTTCATCTGGACTAGCATATCTAAATTTTAATTCATCANTTGGTTGAGCTTTAGTTCCATATNTTTTATTGTTTCTAATAGCTGTAATATTTTCATCTCTTAATAAAAATAATAAAGCTTCTTCATCTTTTTTATTAAGTTTAGTATACCAACCAGTTAAACCTAATGGATTATTAATTTTATTTAAACTATGTAAATATTTTGCTGAAGTTCTTCCTAANTATTCTCCAAAAGTAAATTGAGATTCAGTTCCGTCAGCTAATTTAATTTTAGTTGCTTGTTCTATTCCTTCTTTATAAATTCCTTGGTCATAGTCATATCTTAATTTTCTAAGAAATTTAGCAAGTTCTGGTGTTGCTTCAGTAACTAAATCAGAAAATTCTGCTGTAGCTTTACCAGTTATAAAGTAAGCTATTTTATTACCTTTATCTTTTAGACTTACAAGTCTTTCATAAACTTCTTCTGAAGGTATTAATTTACCTTCTTTATCTCTAGGTAAATTATCAAATGTATCTAATTCATCAGCAGAATTAATTATAGGTAATTCTAATTGAACAACTTCATCAGCTTGTTGATTATTTAAAACTTCTTCTTCTAGTTTTGGATTAACAGGTGGGTCATTAATATCATCAACATGTTTAAACTCTTTATTAATAGCATTAGTTAATCTTCTTCCTCCAAGTAAAGCAGGAACAGCACCTACAGCTCCACCTAAAGTAGCACCAGCAGTTAAACCTAGTCCTGTACTTAAACCTATTTGTCCTATATTTATTTTATCTATAGCTCCTATATCTAAATCTATTTCTTGATTAAGATAATCATGAGCTCCACCCCAAATTGCACCTTCAGCAGCACCTATTTTTGCATAAGGAGCACCTGCTTTTAAACTTTCTTTTGCTAATTGTTTTAAACCTTGTTTAGCAGCATTAGCACTAGCTGCAGCAACAGCACCTGAAGAACCTCCTGTTACTGGGAAAAAAGCAGCAGCTAACCAATTAAGAGGGTCAGCAATTATATCTACACCCATATCTTTTACTAATCCCATGTATTCTTTAAATCCACTTAGTTCAGCATTATCAAATCTACTTCTTAAATAATTATAATCTTGTTTAGTTTGTTCATCCCAATTTCCTGATTGTGCACTTCTTACAAGAGCAGAAGATAAACTAAAATCTGAATCTCTTAAATATTCTATAATGTTTTCATCTTTACCAAGACTTAACATAAATCGTTCTGCTGTTTCAGAAAATTCTGGGTCTGCTTGTAATTCAGTTAAACTTAATTTTCTAGTTGGATTACCAAAACTTTGATTAACTCCTGAATAAACACTAGCTAATTGATTATTTAATTCTTTATTTACTTTTTGTCCTTCACTAGATTGAGAAGGACTAAATAAATTACCATAAAAATTTTCTAATTCTTTTAGTTTTAATTTTTCTAATTCTTCTTCACTTAATTGATTTAAGTTTTGATTAGGAGTAGAATCAAATTGATTTAAAAATTGNACCATTATATTTTAGTATTTAATATTATAATATATTTAAAAAATTTACAAACTTTGGATTTGATTTAAGATAATCAGTTGCATCACTATAGTCATTTACATAAGGATTAAAATTAGATTCAAATAATAAATTAATTGCATTAATTTTATTAGGAGTAGAAATTTGTGTTTCAGGAGCTTTTAAAATATTTAAAGCATGTGTATCAAAACTTAATTTTCTATTTTTATCGTTCATATTATTCCAATCATCATCAGTAGTAAATGCTCCTCTAGTAGGATTATATATAATACCTCTTGTTAATATTCCAGCTATAGGACTATTATTAGTTTCATAAAGTCTTTCTGTATTGTCTCCTTCTTGATATAGACTATAAATTTTACCTTCAGTATTAAAAGCATATCTTTCTGGTCTATTAAATCCTCCAAAAGGATTAGGACCTATACCACCTCTTACTAAACCATGTCTAGCTAATAAAGCTAAAGCAAACTGATTTCTAAATGTTTCATCAGTTGCTATTTTAGTTCTAAAATCTTTTATTTTTTCCTCTGTTAATGTTACTTCAGGTAAAGCTTTAACAAATGTTCTTTGAAACACTCCACCAGTTCCTTCTTTATCTTCTGATAAACTACCTATATATGCTCTTGTTGCAAAGTTTATATCATCTCTAAAAGCTAACGATAACTCACCTACATCTCTTTGTAGTTCTTTAAAATCTATACCTTCTTCATTATCAATAATATCTTTTAAATATTGTTCCATTGTGTCATCATCACCAGCAATTCTTAAAATATGATTAGGGTCGTATTGAGCTTCTTTTTTANCNATTTNNCTTNTTCCAGTATNAAANNTTTGTGATGTTCTATAAAAAGATTTCATATCTNNAGCTACTCTAGTTTTTAATTTATNATTACCCATAAATTGATTTTTATACTGTGAATTATTACTTCTATATTCAGCCATAAAATCATCTAAGTCTCCAACCAAATGACCAGCTACATTCATACTTTTTAAAGTTTCAGTTAAAAGATATTCATCATCTGTAATTACATTATCTATATCTTTAAATAAATTTAAATAACCTTTTTCTTCTTGAACTCTTCCTATTTTNNNTAACATATCTTTAAAACCAGTTTTAAAACCTTTACCTTCGTATTGATTTCTATAGTTTCTTAACATTCGTTTTTCTGCTGTTGTTAGTTCATCAACTTGTAAATTAATTCCTCTTTTAAATAATTCTGATTTATCAATATCAGGNTTNNNCATATCTAATAATTTTCTTAATTCACTTTCAAAGTTCATATATTTTCTTTTACCATTTTTTCCAACTTTAAAATAGTCTTTTACTAAAGTATCTATAGAACTTGCTAAAGCCATATTATATTCTCCTGAGGCTTTAAAAGCATTATATTCATCTTCATCTACAAACTCTGCTTTTATTAATTTATCAACAACAGGAGCAAATCTAGCTTTTAATCCACCTACTTGTCCTGATTGTTCTTGTATATATGCTGCAGCTAGTGCATCTGAACTTAAACCTTTATATTTTTCTTGTTCAAACCAATCTTCATCTGGTAAATATTTAACAATTCTACTTACATTATTTATATCTGTAGCTTGAGTTTTATTGTTTGCTAATAAAAAAGTTTCTTTTTCATCTAACTCTTTCATTCTTTTATCATAAGAGTTTTTAAATATTTTTTGACCTACACCCATTATAGCAAGAGCTTGTCCTATCCTTGCAGATTTTTCAGCTTTTTTTTGATTTTTTTTATTTATTTCGGCTTGTCTAGATAATAAAGAAGAACCAAGCTCTTCTAAACTTTTATCTTCAAAATTTTGAAATAAATTGTTTAAATTTTCTGCCATTTTTTATTCTCCTTTTTCTTTCTCTAATAAACTTTTAGGTTTAGGTAATTNCATCTCATCTATTTTATTAGCTATGTCTTCTCCTACAGATTTACGATTTATATTATTTACTTTAGTATCTCTAAAACTACGCTTTTCTGACATAAACTCTTCATTAAGTTTTTTTATTTTTGCTATACTTTCATCATCATCTTCATCAGGCTCACCACTATCTACAATAGGTTCTATTCCTGATTTTTCTGCAATAGCCATTAACATATACATAGTAGGCTCTAATAAATTTAACATCATATCAGGATTAAATTTACCTTTTCTAAATCCTTCAGTTAAAATAATTTCAGCAATAGCATTAACAGGAATTTTATCTATCATTAAATCTTGAACAGCTTCTACATTTTTAGGTTGTAATAAATCTAAAAATATTTTTTCTCTAGCTTGTTTAAGAGATGTCATTTGTGGAGGTTGTTCCCAAGGATATTTTTGGTCCACAGGATTAGTTAATGATTGACCCGGAATAGCTTTTTCAAATAATACTTCNTGTAATTGTTTTGGTATTGGTTGCATATTTTTCTCCTTAACTTAATATTCCTGAATAAGCATTTTGTAAATTAATTAGTTGTGAATTTGTAGGATTATTATTAGAAAAATCTATATAAGATGTATTAGGACTAGCAGTTCCTGTTGCAAGTAAATCCATACCTGCTGCTGAAAAATGTTCTCGTCTTGCTATTCTATTTTGTTCAATTTGATAATCTTCTAAATCTTTTTGTGATTGTATCTCTTGTCCTACGGTAGCAACAGGTGCTAATTTTTTATAAGCTCCTTTACTTCTACTAAAATAATTTGCACTTCCTTTTGGAATAGGAACTCCTTCTGAGGTTTTAATTGTTGCTCTATCTACAGCTTTTATAGGTTTTGGTGNACCCACTTGACCCGGTATATTAGCTCCAGCAACATCAACACCCGGTTCAAAACCTAGACCTACAGGAGTATCAATGCCCCTGTAATATTTATCTAAATCAGCAGCTTCATAATAACCAGTTTTTAAAGTTTCTCCTTCTATTCCACTTCCTTGAACATAAACAGGGTCTGTCATATTTTTAGGTGGTGGAGGTGGCATTTCTGGTCCACCTATACCTACTTGAGCTTCTGCACTTATTGTAGTTTCAGGAACTTCAATATTAAAAGTTGTACCATCTGGATTAGCCCTAGTAATAGTTTGTGCTGGACTTACTATAGGTTCTATATTCTTAGTAGATGGTTCAATAAATCCATTTGTTGTACTACTTACCCANTCTCTAAATGCACTACCAGCACCTCTAGCAGTCTTATCTTGCATAAATGGTTTACTAACAGCATTCATCCCATGTTCAATAGCATCTGTTACTCTATTGAATACTTGACCAACACCATTTTTTACAAAGTTTCCTGCATTTACTATACCTTGAGCAAGAGGTTGTAAAAAACTTGTACCTTGGGCTANGTTAGAAATCCAACCACCTATACCCGGAACTATAAAAGAAAGAGCAATAGTACCTAAAGGTCCTAATTTTCCAAAACCTTTAGCTATTTTACCTAAACCTTTTTTAAGTTTACGACCTACTTTTTTTATTCCTCTTCCTATTTTTTTACCTATTTTTCTTAATTTTCCCATAATATATTCCTTAATCTAACCAACCTTCTAATAGATAAACNAATAGAANTTAANTTNTNANTCCANNCNTCTTTTCTATTTACACCTTCCTCATTACCTAAAGCAGCAATAAGTAAAGATGCTTTTCTTTGTTGGTCATTATCCCATCTTTTAAAATCAAAATCAGCTTCATCTCTTAACTCTTGCCATAAAAAATTATTAGCTGCTGCTGTAAGATTATAAGCATTTTGTGCATTTTGCTGATTAACTGCATTAAAAGCAGCAGTATCAGCAGTATTAGCTTTTCTTCTCCATTCAACATTAGATTGTGCAATAACCATTTCTTGTTGTGCATTAAATTGGTCTCTAGCAAAATCTTGTTGGCTATTAAATTTAGCAGCATCTAAAGCTAATTGAGAATCTAATATACTTGCTTGTAATTCATTACCTACTCTTCTAGCTTCAGCAGCATTTTCTTGTTGTGCATTAAATTGCTCCATTGAATTTTTTTGTGAAGAATTAAATTGACTCATGTTTGCTTGTAAATTTAACATAAATTGATTAGTTTGATTTTCACTAGTAGCATTAAATTGAGCTGCAGCATTTCGAGCAGATTGATTAGATAACAAACGCTGTTGTGTTTGTTGTGCTCTTAACATACTTGCCTGTTGTGCAGCATTTAAATTAGCTAAATCCATTTGTAAAAAGTTTTTAGCATTTGTTATTTCTGCTTGTTGTTGTAAATTAGCTTCAGCTAGATTAGCTTGAGATAACAATACAGCTTGTTGAATAATACTTTGTTGTTCAGCATTAGATTCTGTTAAACTTACAGTTTGTAAAAATTTACTATTACTTAATTCTGTTTGTTGGTCAGCACTAAATTGAGCCATGTTTAATTGGAATACATTAGAAGCATTACTTAAAGCAGTTTGTTGCATTCTTTGTGCATTTGCTTCAGCAGTTTGAGCTTCAATAGTTTTTTGTTGTGAAACACTTTGTTGTATTGCTTGTGCATTACTTTGAGCAATAGGCATAGCACTTTGTATAATAGCATTAAATAAATTATCTCTGCCTACACTAGAAGCACTTAATCCTCTTTGGGCTAACATTTGCTCTACTGCAGAAACTGCTGGTTGAGCCCATACAGGTATTTCACCATTTTCCATACCTTCTAATAAACCATTTAACTGTGTAGATACTAAAGCTTCTTCAGGTAATCCAGCTATTACTCCTCTTTCTTCTTCACTAAAATCAGCTAATCTATCTTCTAAAGCTTCAGGGTCATTACCTATAGTATTAATATCTTCATCAGATAAACCTGCTCTACTTAATTGTTTTTTAGCTCTAGTAATTCTAGATAAACTTGTTCCTGCATTTATAGCAGCAGTTGATATTGCTTGTGGACTTAATGCTCCTACAACTCTATCTGCTACTGCTCCGGGTTCTATAGATACTTGAGCACTATCTATTTCTGAAATTTTATCTACACCGGCAGCTTCAGCTATTCTAGAAATATTTGCTTGTTCTGTATCAACTTGTGCTTGTTCTGGTACTATTGATAATTCATCTTGTGTTATTTGAGCAGCTTGTCTTTCTGCTGGAGTTTTAGCTTCAGTAACTTGTCCTGTAGAAACTTGTTCTGTACCTACATTAATATCTTTAGTTCCTACAGTCTGTAAGCTATCATCCATTTGACCAGTACCAGTTGCTATATCAGTACCTTCTCTTCCAATAGTAGCAGGAGTAGGAATTAAAGGTATTTCCATTTGACCTCTAGCCATTTGTTCTGCTGTTTGCCCAGTTCTAAAAACTCTATCTTCTCTAGCAGGGTCTCCTTGACCTGTATTCATAGCTTCAACATTAACTGATTGATTATTTGCTAATTGTCTTAAATAATTTTCATAAGCTTTTTGTCTTGCAAGATTATACTCTTCTCTTTTTTGTTTACCTGTTGAACCTATCATAGGTCCATCATACTCTCCATATTCTTCATAAAATTCTTCTCTAGTTTTTACAGGTTCTTGAGTCGTAGTTGTAGTTGTTGTAGGAACTTCTGTTACAATAGGTTCAGGTTTTGTTGGAGTAAAAGTAGTTCCTGTAGCAGGTGCTCCAATAGGAGATGCAGGTGGAGGTGTTGTTAAATTATTATTTTCTGCTTCAGCATTATTATTTTGTCTTTGTATAGACATTTCTTCTTCTTCAGGTGTTTCAACCTTTTTACCTATTTGATAACCTACTCTTCCACCAGTACGCATGTCTAGTCTACCACCTGTAGTATATTTTTGTCTATATTTTTTATTTCTTTTTTTCTTTTGTTTTTTTGCCATTCTACTTTACCTCAAAGAGTTTGTCAACCTTTTCATGTAATTTTTCTACTCTATCCATTAGAGTATTCATGTCATCTTTTAATTCTTGTTTAGTTACATAGTCTTTTGCAATCTCTTCACGAGTCTTGTTTAAGAGTATGTCAATTCTTTTAGCCTCTGCAGTATTACCACGAATACCATAAAGTACGGGAGCTAACACCAATGTTATAAAGATGTTCCAAAATAAATAAGGTGTTAGTTCCATAACTAGCTAAGTACTTTAGTTACGCTAGTAGGTGTTACTTTTTCTGCTATCTGTGCATCTAATGAAGCTTTCATAGCTGTAACAGTATCACTACCTAATGCAGATTCTACCCAGCCTTGAACATCAGCATTAGTAAGACTAGACCAGTTTTTAAAATTAGATAAATCAGATGTATCTAAAGACTGTAATCCATAAACTTCAGCAGTTTGAAAATAACCATCGACATCTTTATTGGTGTCATCTGTTGCCACAAGCCTCCAATGAACACTATACACTACATTTGATTTACCACCTTTTGATGGGTATGTATCACATTTTTTACAATTCCATTCGTAAGATATTGCCATATAATTCTCCTTAGTTTAACTTTCTAAAGCTGTTATTCTTGCTTCCATTTCTTGTATTGTTTTTACTAATAGTGGAACTAATTTACTGTGGTCTATGCTTTGATACTCAGGATTGCCTTCACTATCAACTGCATCTTTTTCACCATTAATTGCTTCAGGAACTATACTTGAAACTTCATGTGCTAAAAATCCATCAACTACATCACTAGTATCATCTTTAAAAGTAAATCTAGCTGGTTTTAATTGTTTTAGCCTTGTTGTAGCATCCCAAGTGTAAGTTATATTTTCTTTTAATCTGTAGTCTGAAGATGTATTAAATTGTGTTGAACTAAATCCTATAGTTACATTACCAACTTCTGTACCATCGTTTCTTCTAAAAGTTATACCTTTTCCAGTAAATCCACTTAGACCTCTACCATGTTGCACTCTCATAGCATCAGAAGCACCAGTAGAATTTTTATGGACTGTTAGAATCGGGTCAGAAGTAGCATCTTTTACACTTAGTATAGAATCGGGGCTAGTATTATCAGCTCCAATTCCAACATTTCCGGCTGAACTAATAAAAAATTGAGTTTCTCCAGCACCTGCATTATATATAGCTAATCCATCTGATAAACCACCATGAACATTTATAGCATATCTTCTAGCATCATTTTCCAATGATATTCCTGCTACACCATCTGCAGTAGTATTTTTTATATGCAAAAGAGAATCGGGACTAGTTTCCCCGATTCCTACAGTTCCATCAGAAGCAATACGCATTCTTTCTGTAGTAGTTCCTGCTGAAGCTGTACTAAAATTTATAACGCCATCATCTTTATTAGTAGTGTCTGCACCTGTAAGAAATGATATATCTGCGACAGCAGTACCATTCCACTTACCTTGAAATGCGTTAATAGTTGAACCAGCATTACCTCTATTTGCATCACTAACGATTGCATTAGAAGTATCGCCTGTGGCTTTTATGGTTAATCCTTCATCACCTGCATCTGTAAAAATTTCAAGATTATTTGAAGGAGAACTTGTGCCAATACCTATTTTATTATTACCACCATCAACAAATAACATATGAGTATTTCCATTTGATTCAATTCTAAAATCTCTGTCATTGCTTCCTTCATTGATAATAATACCTGAAGCATCCATTACCATTTCTTCAGTACCTGCTATATCAAATCTTATTTTATCTTCATCACTTGATTCTTCTACTTGAACTTTAGTATCTCCATCAGTATCTTGGAAAGTTGTAGTAGCTACATTTTCTATTTGAAATACCTCAATAACTCTACTATTAACAGGAGCTGTTGCAAATGTTAAAGTAGTTCCTGAAACTGAATAAACATTATCAGCTTGATAAACACCATCTATAAATACAATTAAACCATCTTCATTAGACATACTTGTAGACAATGTAAAGGCTGTTGTAGAACCATCTCCAGTAAAAGTATTNTTAGCAAAACTAGAATTTGTTCCACTACCTGAAGATGCAAAAGTTATAGTATCTCCAGAGGCATTTGTGGTAATAGTCATATTACTACCAGCTACTAAAGTAAGAGTATCAGCAGCAGCGTCAGCTACTACATCATCTTGTCCAGATACTGATATTGTTTTAAATGCTTCTGATACTGAACCACCACCTGTAACACTAAAATCTAATGTACCATCTGAATCTTCATAAGTAACAGTAATGTTAGATTCTGTATTACTAGATACCATAGCTCCTACAGTATCTTGTATAACCTCTGTTAAGTCTATGTTTCCTGTACCATCAAAAGATACACCATGAATTGTTCTTGCTGTAGCTAATGCTGTAGCTGTTGCAGCGTTACCAGTTGTATCTTGATTACCTGCAGTATTTACACCGGGTAGGTCAATATTAGCACTACCATCAAAACTTACACCACCAATAGTTCTTGCAGTTGTTAAAGTAGCTGCTGAACCTGTAGTATTTTG
>FUFK010041245.1_pt1 | contig 12992 bp, 7 predicted proteins | sample 1021851 | NCBI WGS metagenome assembly FUFK01 (sample SAMEA51879418, study PRJEB19060) | metagenome | reverse complement strand
TTTTTCTTGGTCAGATAATAAATCTACATCTAAACCTGTAATTTTTTCTAAATGTGTAGAATTTAATATTGCTTCTGCTAAAAATTTAGGATTAGTTTGATTTGATAATTTATTTAAAATATCACCTATTTCTGACCTAGGAAATAAATATTTTGCTTCTGTTAATTTATCAGGTGATTCATAATATTGTAATAATGTAGAAGCATCAAGACCATATACTCCTGATATTCTTAATATTGCTTCATTAGCAGTTCGTATTTGATGAGGTCTAAGATTTTCATAATTTAATTGTGATAACGATATTAAAGCTCTGTGTCTTTCAGAATATTTTAAATCTCCAGGACCATACTTTCTTTTCTTAGCAACCATTGTTATTTGGTCAGGAGATGACCACCTTGTATTTACAATAGTTGATTCACTATTAATTACTTGCCATTCAGGTTTTGTATTTAACTCTACTTTCCAACCATCTATAACATTTCTATTTCCACTAGGAAGTCTTATCATTCCACCAGTGCCTTCAAATGGTGCTAATCTATCATTATATAAATGCAGTTCATCTGTCCATATAAATCCACCTTTTTGATANAAGTTAGCAACTTGTCCATTNATAGGACTTTGGTCTATTGTTACACCATCTAAATCTGCTAAATGTAACATACCTTGAAACCACTCATTAACTTTCATTTGTATTAGAAATTTTTTCTTACTAAATGTACCATCATAAATATTTGGATAATATCCATCTACGACTGCAGGATGAAAAGTAAAGAAGTTAGTTTGTATATTTGCTTTTTTCCAATCACTACTGTAATCAATATCGTTTGAGTGTACTCTGTATGATGATACATCAGAGTGTACAAAAGATACTATGTGTTCATACCCATCAGGAGAAACAAACACGTAACCTATTGTATATCCAGGTTTGTTAGCTATTGCTTTAAATCTTTCACCTTCTGCTTTTCTTCCTAATTTTTTAAAATATTTACCAATACCACCTTTGAATACTGGTGACATATCACCTGCAGTACCACCTGATTTATTACCTGCAACCATTACAGCTTTTATTTTTGATGTATCTAATACGCTTTGTACTTCATTACCACGTACATTTATACGTAAATGCGTATTAAAACCTTTGTGACCTGTTTGATTTGTAGTTATTACTGGACCACTAGGATATAATGCTTGTACTCTTTGAGTTTCACTTCTATATACAATATTTCGTTCTTTATCTTCTAAAAAACTAGATAACCTTATTTGCATTTGTTCATTTGTTTCAGGAAAGTAATGTGTAGATGTTTTAGATTCAACTGCTTTTTGGTCTAAATTATATTCAATATCATTTATGCCAAACTGTCTTGCACCTTCTAAATGTTTAGAATCTACATCATCATATGTAACTACTTCTACAACAAAGTCATTGTCATATGCATATGCTAAATATTCTTCTATAACAGAATCCACTATTTCATCAGTATTTACTATTTCTATAACAACTTTTTTATTCTCTCCAAAAAATACAGAATCTTCTACTGTTACATTTTCTAATAATCCTGCTCTATTTACTAAATTTTTTTCTTGTGCAATATTGTCTATTGTTTTAATTTTTTCTTGTACATCATTAGGCAAACTATCAAAGTCTGCACTATCTAATACACCTTGCACTCTAGTGTCCATATCTACAACTGGTTCTGCTTGTGTAGTAGGTGCATCTTCACCTAGACCACCTGATAAATAATATTGTGTAATTTGGTCATCAGATATTTGTTGTAATTTATCAGCAAATTCTACTATAAAATTATCAGGTAACTCTATATCTGCACTACCTGCAAGGTCTGTTAAAACTGAAGCTATATTAGTTCTTATTACATTAGTAAAACCATTACTATCATATATTTCTTGTGTTTCTGTAATAGAAGAACGTATTTGATTACGTACAGATTCTAATTGCGATTCTGATAAATCGTTATAATCTAAATCAGTATTATCATTAATGTAAGATAATAAGTTATTTGTAACAAGTCTTGTAAATTCATTTAAGTTCATACAAAATCAACGAGAGAAACTGCAGATATAAATAGTTCTGCATCATTTACATAATCTATTGCTTTACGTTCTATATCTATATCAATACCAAGTGTTTCCCACTGCACTTCACCATCAACAAGATACTCACTGTATTCAGGATTAGCTTCTATAAACTCTATTATTTCTTCCATTATCTATTCAAAAAATCGCTTACTGCGTTCCTCTCTTGTGGTTTACGTACTTTACTACCTTGTGGTTTTACTCTTAATATTTTTTCTAAGTTATTTAAAAACGTAGGTGCAGCTTCTGCTTGTTCTACAGGTAGTGGCATAGGTTCAAATGTATCACTAGGTGCAGGTATGCCTCTAGCAGGTTCATCACCTATTGCACCCATAACATCATCTGTAACTTTTATGTATGGATGTGCAGTTCTAAATATATACTCATACACACTATTAAGTTGTGACAAAGGTTCTTGTTCTTTTTTGTTTAAGAAGTATTGATACATATAAGATTTAAGCAAGTTAACTCTTTTGTTTACATCATCACCACTAATTACTTTTTGTTCTCCTGGTACATAAAAACTATCATTAGGACTTACATTCTTGCCTTGTAATAAATCAACAATGTTTTGTCCATTACCTTGCATATCTACACCTCTATATGAAGCATCATATGGCAAATAGGGATGTATGTTTTTAGCATATAAATCTGCAATCTCTCTGTTACTAAGGTCTGCAATATTTACACCTGCTAACAAATTTTTGTGCATATTGTTTATATCTTCACCAACCATACTTCTAACTTGATTACCAGTAAAAGATACGTATGTTTCTTTGTTTTTAAATAACTGTCCTTTACTTGCAAGTTTTAATTCTGATGCCATATTGGCTATGCTTTTAGCACTTTGTTCTAATATCTGTGGTGCTTGTGTTCTTTCAAATCCTTCTGCTGTTGGCTCTGCAGGTATCTCTTCTATAGTGCCATCAGGGTTTTGTATACGTTCAGGATTTTCTATTAGTTGTGTATCAAACTCTTTTGCTGCATCTAAAAACTCTTGTTGACTTGCTATATCTTTTGTAGTCCAGTTATCTAATCCTTTTCTTTCTCCTACATCATATTGTGCAACAAGAAGTGCAGCTATAGCGTTAAGTCCAGGGTCATCTAGTGCATCATTAATATCTTCAAAAGAATTAAATACATCATACTCACGCAATACACTTTCCCATGTGCTTCCATATATCTGCCATGGTCCTCTTGACCTACCTTGGTCACCAGGTATGTTTTGTGCGAAACCTGATGGTTTATCACCATCTCTATGTTCTGCTAATGCAATAGATATTAATTTAGTAACATCTTCTTCGTTGTTAGGGTCTATAAAGTTATCCCCACTTTTAAACTGTACATCTTGTAGTTCAAGATAATTCTTAGCGTATTGTATAAATTGATAAAGTTGTTGTGGACTATACATTAAAAGTTCTCCTCAAATACCATAAAGTTACGTTTAAAATCTTGTGCTGCTGCAGTTCTAGCAAGTATCTCTTGACTTGCATCTATTCTACCTGCTTCTAAATCATCTATAATTTTTCCTAGTTCTGTTGTTACATCTATCTGTTGTAGTAATGGTTTACCTAGTTTTTCTCTAGCTTCTTCTGCAGAAGGTACTGATACACCAAAACCACCATATGTGTATGGACCTATCTCTGTTGTATTGTCATAAGATGTAGATAATCCAATAATGTCATTTAGTGATAACTTATTATCTTCTATCTCTGCTGCTCTAGCTGCTGCATCTTTCTGTAAGTTACCAAATATAGTTGCATACTTTTGATAATCATTAGCTGTAGGATTTATACCACGTTCTATAAACAACTGGTCTATAGCAGACTTTACTTCTGCCTCTGTAGGTGGTACTACATCTCCTGCAAACTCTCTTTGTAATTTTTCTACAAATACATTTGTTTGTTCATCTATACCTTTTTTCCATTCCATATATGGTCTAAGTTGACCTAATATTGTATTTGCATTTCTATCTACTAGATTTAATTCAGGAAACATAGCTATTGCATCATTAGCTTCTGTCATAAGTTGACCTATAAAATCTATCTCACCACCACGTAATGTAGGGTCAACAACACCAGGAACAAAATTGTAACTACCAATGTCTAATCCAAGACTTGATAATTCTTGTTGTATCTCAAATATTGCTTCTTGACTTAATCCTGAAAATACTTCTGTTGCTGCACCAAGTCTAAAATGTGGTGTTAATACTTTACCATTTAATTTTTTAGTTTCGCCTGTTCTAGGGTCTATGTATTGATTAGCAGTGTTTAATGCTACATTAGGACCTGAATAATAATCATTAGAACCAAATCTTGTTTCACCTGTTTCAGGTGTCTTGACCTTTAGATGTTACAGGTGCTATACCCATTATCTTTGGTTCATCAATATTGTATGATGCAGTATCTGTATCTTGTACGTTCCAATCAGATATAGTACGAGATATAGAACTAATTAACTCTACATTGGCTAAAGAACTGTATGTTATGTTTTGTTCTCCTGGTCCAGGCATACCTAATGTTGATTCTGTTGGTGTTGCCTCTGCTTCTAAATATGCAGTAAGAGCTGTAATATATTCATCTAATGATGCAGGTTCTAATAANTGTTCTCTATACTCAACAAGATTATCACCATAATCAAAACCTATAGCACCTACTCCAGGTAAAGCTAATAANTAACTTAGTGTNTAATCATCTGCTGATATTTCACCATCTTCTTTTTGTATACGTATAGGTATAAATATTCTTTGGTTTAGTTGTGATATAAACTCACTAAAACTAGCAGGATAATCTTTATTTTTATCTAAATCTTTTAAATANTTTTCTATTTGTTTTACAGATTTTTCTGTACTCATTTAATATACCTTCTATTATCTAACTCTTTCCAAAAACTTGATAGATATATACTTATCCATTCAGTATCTTCGTACTGTAAAGCTAACTCTCTAGCATAAGCATCTAGTTCAGTTCTTATACTACTTATGTTACCACTTGTTCCTGAAAGTGTTGCTGCAGTCTTATTTGGTATTCCTCCTGATTGTACTGTAACACCTCTAAATTCACCACCATTTAACACAACATCTATAGCTCTGTCATACTCTTTTAAAAACTTTTGTAATGGTGGAAACGCAGGTGATTCTCTTAGTAATGGTTCATTTTCCCAATCTCTAAGCTCTTGTATAATCTGATACTTGTCTGCTTGTTCTACAGCATCACCTAATCTACCATATGCTATAACACCATACTCATCTTGTTTCTTTGCTTTGTATGATGAGTACATTTCGTTTCTAGCTTTTGTAGTTAGTGTCTTATCTGCATTTAATTCTTCTTTATAATTTTCTAATTCAAACTGTAACAATGATTGGTTTACTGCTCTTGCATATGCATTAGGGTCTAACACCTCACCACCTGCCATAAATGCAGGTAAAGAAAACTCATCATCTACTCTGTCAGGCATAAGATGTATTGCTGTATATGGTTTTCTTTCTAATAACTCTTTGTTTTCATTTAGTTGCCAAAACGCATACGAATCTTTTTTAACAGGAAATCTACCTTTTTTAACTGTAGATGATTGTCGCATAGGTATAGGGTTCATACCAAACTTCTGTGAAAACTGTTGTGTTGTTAAATAATAATCAAACTGGTTAGCTTCTAGCATTTGTTGATACTTTTGACCTAATACTTGCATAGTCCACCACACACCATTCTTATCTTTTATTTCGTATCTAGGTTGTATAGCAGTAGGAAACGCAGCTTGTGCAGTACCTCTAACTAACCAGTGTATAGCTGCTGCTCTCTCTGCTTCTTGCATAGCAACCTTAATTGATTGTTCATCATCAGGTGTCCATTTACCTGCGTAGTAATACAATGTAAATATATCCATAACTGTTTTAGAGTATGATGCGTTTATTTCTTCTGTTGCTTCTTGTGTAAATGGTACAGCTCTCATAAAACCTTTTGCCCATGCAGGTAGTTCATCTATTAAGTTAGGTTGTGAACCTGGTGCTTCAAAGTTACCTAACACAAAGTTAGATATGACTTTAGGCACTGTAGCTATCTTTGTAAGAATTTTAAATGGAAATGTAAGTATTGGACCAAAACCAGGAGAAAAACCATTTGCAGATATAAGGTTTAGTCCTTCTAAGAAACCATATGGTTTAACACGTACACCATCATCTTCTAAGTTTTCTCCTAACAATCCTGTTTGCAGTGGTGCGAAACCAAATGCACCTGGTATTGCAGTAAGACCAAATGTCATCATATGCATAACATCTACGTAATTAAATAACAATTCGCCTGTTACAGGGTCAGATGTAAAGAATGCATTATCTNNATCCCAAGGTTTTGCTTCTTTACCTCTATCAATACCTATACGTGTTCTGTTAAATTTCTGTGGATTTTCTACAAGTAATTTACCCCAAGTCTTTATAACCTCTTGCCATATTTCAGGAAATGGTACATAGGATGCCATTACATCAGATAACACGTGTCTATCAGAACTAGCGTATAACAAGTTCTTTACTTCATCCATAGCTTTATATTTAAGTAATGTTTCTGCTTGTTCTAGTGTGACAATACTATTTTCTTCTGCAGGTAATTTAGATAATCTAAGTATGTCATCATATAAATCACTACCATCTATCCAAGTTTTAGCACCTACAATAAATTCTTTTTTAACTTCTTCTGTCATAAAAGGTATAAGGTCTGTTGCTAATGTATAAAATGACCATCTAAACATAGGGTCACGATTTAAGTAATCTGATGGTTTTGCTAATAAGTTACTATAACCTGCACCTAATACATCATCCCATTTACTTAATGCTGTATCTATAGGTTGTCCACCAGGTGTAAGGTATGGATTGTTATTGAATGCCTGTACTCTTGGTCCTAAATCTAATTGTCGTATATCCTCATCAAACACTTTTTTTATTTTGTCATANAACTTACCAAANTATTTTTCTGTTTTAGCAGACAATACAGAGTATTTTTGTGCTAACTCTAANTANTCATCACCATCTATNAATCCACCATTAGCNATAAACTCTCTTACCTTTGCAGCACCTACNGATAAATCTACTTCGTAATCAGGAAAATTNATNTTNCCACTNCTATCTATAAGNAACTCTCTAGCTTGTTCTTCTGTTATTTCTTGACCATCTCTTAGTATTTTTCTTGTAGCATTACCTTGCAATCTACCTATTTCATATTCTGTGCTTTTAAGATACTTTAATAAATCATCACTGTTTTCTAATACAGAACGTATTTCAGGGTCATCACTTCTTGCTATAAGTTCTTTTATATATTTTTTACCTGATGTTGTATTACTAAAAAAATCAAATGCTTTATCTGCACCATCTCTAGCAACAATAACAAACAAAGGGTCACCTGCTTTATTTATAATGTCGTGAATCCAACCACGCCAATATTGTGGATTTATTGTTCCATCAGGTTGGTATTTATCTACCATAATGTAAAAATCCTCTGCAGAACTAATTTGTTTACCTGTAGGTTTAAGTGCTTTTACTAATGATTGTTCTGACATAGTTTGTATGTAATGTTTGTCTGTATTAAAAAATGAACCTGAAGGTGCAGCTTGTGCATATCCACCTTTTTTATCTATTATCTTTTTAGCTGTTTGGAAGTTTGCATCAAACAAATATTCCATTACGTTTTTTACTACAGGTGAATTAATATCTACATTATCTATACGTGGGTCAGGTTGTGCATATACAGATATTTCATATAAACCACCATCTTCAATATATTTAGCACTGTTTTTTATAGGGTTACTATCAGGTAATAAATTAAATGCTTCTTCTCTTAAATATATTTTTGGTTGATGTGATTTAACAGCAATACTCAATGCATTTTTTAATGCTGTATCTGCTTCTGATGCTGTGCTACCACTGTCTAGTTGTACAGTAACATCAAGTATTACAGAATTGTCTTTTACTTGTATAGACAATCCATGATTTAATTTTTTAAGTTGCATTTGTATAGATGGATTATTTGCATAGTTTTGTATTGCTTGTGCTATTTCTGCATTAGTTTCTACCTCGACTATTTGTTTGTATTTTTTATTAGGTATTACAGATATGTTTTTTTGCATTCCTGATAAATTAGCAAAAGGTCTTATTAAAGGAAATGTATCTGTGTCACGCAATTCTAGTGAATTACCAAGATTACCAACTGGATTTACTTTTTGTGTTTTAAGTTGTTTTAGTTCACCAACTATTTCATCAAACGCAAAGTCTGTAGCATTATTACCATCAATAGCATACTGTAAAAACGAATCACCTACTTGACCATTTACATTAGTGTTAAGTCGCATGACTTTCATAATCTGTTGTATGTCATCATACTTTAAAGTTTCTAAACCTTTTTGCATATCTATGTTGCCTAGTAACTCTGCAGTTGTTTCTATCTCATCTGCATCTATACGTGAAGAAAACAACTGTTCACCTAAACTACTAACAAGTTGTACGTTTGTAGGGTCACCTTGTCTAAAATTAGATTTTAAACTAGCAAGTAGTAATGGATGTGTAAATACGTTTGGTCCACCATACATAGCAATACGTACTGCTTCTTCAGGTGGCACACGTAGTGCTAATGCAGGTCGTAACATCCAACCTGGTTTCAATGCACGTTGCATTATGTAATCAGAATAAATATATTCCATCCATGTAGTAGGTGCTAATGTTTTTTTCTTTTTAGCGTAGTTATTTTTTAATCCTCTAGTAGGTATCTTTGCTTGTTGTAATATTTTTTCACCTAAATCTTTATTAGGGTCTGACCACGTAGTAGATACTAACTTTCTTAACTTACCTGTTTTAGGTCCTACTAATCTTCTAAAAGTATTTAATGCTCTTCCTAACTCTCTGTAATCAATTAGTGGTGTAAAGTTATCTGCAAACTGCCCCATAGAAAAAGCAGTAGGTACAGCTACATTAATGCCTTCTACAATCTCACCTGCTTCATCAACACTTTGGGGAACGTATTTATATTTTGTACCAGGAAATGCTACAGGTTTACCATCTTTGTCATAAAAGTATTTTCTTTTTTCTGATATTTCATTATTAACAAAATCTATTACAGCGTTAACCATATCTTCTTCACCTTGTAAATCAGGATTATCTTTTATAACTTTGTTTTGTATTCTTTTATTTACTGTCTTAACAACATCTACAATGTCATCTTGTGTTTTAGCTGTAAGTAATTTACCTATGTAAAAATCTCTAGTCTTTTGATTTTCGCCTAATGTAACCATAATGCCATCAATGTTTTCTATAGTTTCACCTATGTAATTTATTGCAGCAAATCTACTAGGTGCTAAATCAAATAATCTTTTTACTTTTTGTGGTAATGCATTCTTTAACGAACCACCTAAACCTACTACACCTCTAAATGGGTCATCACTCATCTTGCCTAACAAAGCACCTATAGTATTTCTAAGTGGTGCAACATCTATAGATTGACCTGCAAACTTCTTAGCTAATTCATTTGCCATATCTGCAACAACTGATTGTCGCATAGGTAATTTAGTCAATGGTGTTTGTATTGCAGCTTCTGCTATCTCTTGTCCTACAAATGCACCTGTGTATGGTGCAACCATCAAATCAGATAAATCACCATTTTTAAGTAATGACAATACTATTTCACGCATAGATTGTTTGTCTTTTACTTGTGCTAATAGGTTTAATACTTTAGGGTCTACCTTTGATAATGTAGGTATATCTTTAAGTCTTGATACAGAGTTGTTTTCTGTTAATGCATCTACAAACTTATCTCCCCATTTGCTATCCATAATCTGTTCAGCAGTTTTACCAAANGTTAATCTTCTAGCTTCTGCACCTTTTTTTGTAGGAGAAAATGTTTTTAATGCTCTTGTCATAAATGCAGCATCATCTACATACTGTGCTACTTCTGCTTTAGATACAATCTTTCTACCTGCAGTTTTAGCAGCACCACCATAACCTAGTAATAAGTTTATAGGGTCTGCACCTAATCTAAATGCACCATCAATAATCGTAGATGCTAGTGCATACTTAATATCACCTTCACGAGAAAACTGTGCAGCTACAACTCTACCTGGTGATATAGGTATTCTTTCACCATACTTTGTAAGATATGTATTTTCATACTCATCTCTTTCAAACTCTTCTGTAATAGGTCTACCATATACCTCTGCTGCAGCTTCATATGCTTCTGTAGGTGTTTTACCTAGTTTTATCTGTTTCACATACACATCAGTTTCTTCTAATGGTAATGAATTAGGTAAAAGACCCACACCTAAGTTAAGTGGTCTACCTGCTTGTACTTCACCTATAGCTCTACGAAATTCGTTTTCTCCATATGCTTCTTTTGTTTCTTCGTACTTATCATTAAAGTCTTTGCCTAATGTAGCTTTACGTATATTTTCTGTAAGTTGTTCTCCAGGTACTAATCCTGCTAATGTGTTGCCAACTACAGCACCAGTAAGTGATGTACCTGTTTCTTGTGCAGCAACAATAGATGATTTAAAATTACGTGATATATTTTGAAATGCAGAATCCATAGCTAAAAAAGATAATTGTGTGCCACGCTTAAAAAAATTGACTTGTGTATTTACTTTTGCACGTTGTTTCTTTTCCATAGCTTTTTCTTGTGTTTGTGCAAGTTGTAACATAGCATCATCATCTGCTTGTAATCCTGACAATGCACCATAGACTACTAATCGCTTATCTAATGATGGATATGTTCTAGTAATATCTGTCATTGTCTTAGCTAAATCAGGTGTAATAGCTCTTTCAAACGCAGCTATCTCTTGTAAGTTTTGTGATGTCTTAGCTGCTAATCCTTCTTTAGCTTGTGAAGGCAGATAGAAATTAGGTCTAAAATCCATCTTAACCTATGTCTATATCAGCTTCTAATAACTCATCCCATATTGGGTCAGGAAAATTACGTTTACCTGCAATTAAAAAGTTTCTAATAGTATCTGTTTGTATAGGTGCAGGACCATTATCTCCTAGACCTAGTGGTATTCCTGCAGTGTTAGGTTCTGCTACTTTGTTAGTTGGTGCAGCTAAATTCATAGGTGATACAGGCATAGGTGGTCTTGCCATTTGTGGTCCACCACCTTCTTGCATAGGACTTATAGCACCTGCTTGTTCTTCTAACATTGTTGTTTGTCCTGTTGGGTCGCCTTCTTTTCTTGGAGGTGCAACAATGTCAGCAAATGCACCACCTTGTGTTAGGTCAGTTGCTTCTTGTAACGCCTTACTTTTTCTACCCCTGTTATATTTCGCCAAATAAATCATCTCCTAACTTTGGATTATATTCGTACTCAAATGTGAGATTTATAAAAAAGTGTGGATGTGGTGTAGGTATTGTAATAAAGTTTTTCATAACAATACTGCCTTCTTCTTCTGTACCTGTAAATACATCTTCAGACCAATCTTCTTGATTAATCATGTCAAAAAAAGTTTTATTTATATCAGGCAACTGGTTCTCCTTGTGGTGGTCCTTGACCTATAGCACCTAATACTTGTTCTATACCTGGCAATCCACCACCTGGACCTGCAGGTATCTGTGGTCCACCTTGACCAAGTAATGCTAACTCTTCTTCGCTAGGTTCTTCACCTTCTGCTGTATAAAACTTATCTAGTATCTCTGACATCTTTTGTGGATTTTTTCTTATCTCTATAGCAGCAATAGTTGCTTTAGGATTACCTTGTGCAGCTTGTGACATAAGAGATTCAAACAAAACTGTTTCTGCTTTTTCTGCATTTATACGTTGTTGTATCTTAGTAATGTTGTCTAACCCATCCATGTTTTCTTGTAATGTCTGTGTATCAATAATGCCTTGTTGTTTTAATTGCAACCCTGTAATAATTTTTTGTGGCTCATCAAAACCTGCCATTACGCCATACACTCTTCTAGTTTCATAAACTTCTGATATGTCTTTTGATGGTGTATAAGATTCTTTGTAAGATGTTCCTTTGTGCCTACCTGCAATAGGTTTACGTTTATTAGGAAACATAACCTCATCATATTCTAATCTTTTAGCATCTATTTCTTGTAATGCTTCTTTAAGAACTGTTTGATATTCTCTAACATGCAGTGATGCAGATTGTCCTAGTTCTTCTAATCCTCTACCAGTAACAAATGCATTAGGCGATTGTCCATCATCAGATACAGGATATGCAGCACCAAGTCGCAGGTGTCTTTCAAGTCTATCTACTTGTTGAAATAATTGGTATGGTAGATTATTGACTGGCTTAGACACTTGCGAACCAGGTGTTAAATAGTTAACAGCAAATCTGCCTTTTCTATATTTTCCTGATTCTATCTCTCCAACAATATTTGTTTCTGTGAACACTGCATCTTCCATAGCAATAGTTCCTAATATGTTTATCTTTGCCATGTTTGCCATAAGACCTGTTATGTGTTGAAACTGTGATTGCATTTGGTCAAACGCATATCTTTTAGCTACAACAAAACAAGGTCCTGATTGTAATACATTAGGCATAAAATCTATTATTTTTTTGTTTTCAGGTAGGAATACATAAGTTCCTTCTATATCTCTATACTCAACTACAACTTTTCCATGTCCTGTAGAGTTAGCCCATCCTCCTGCTCTATCTGTACTATCCATAAGTGCAGAGTATGGGTTTTGAAATCCATTATCGTTTTCTTCTTTTTGAAATATATATTGTTTAGCTTCAGGATATTGTTCTGCCAATATTGTGTGTGGCACTCTACGAATTATTGCTAATTCTTTAGGTTGTTGGTCGTTACCAAATATTCCAGGGTAACAACTAAATGGGTCTTGTAGTTCAGCATAAGGATAAGCGTTACCCTCTTTATCTCTTTTGTGTCCTATAGTCCATGCTATAAAACCATAACCAGGTAACCATCTTGCAG
>FUFK010052664.1_pt1 | contig 12993 bp, 19 predicted proteins | sample 1021851 | NCBI WGS metagenome assembly FUFK01 (sample SAMEA51879418, study PRJEB19060) | metagenome | reverse complement strand
AGGTGCTAAACCAAATAAGTTTGAGTTATATACTAATGGCACTCTTATAAATCAAGATGCTACCATGAAAGATTATCAAGAACATCTAGAGAAGAACATTTTAAAGATGTCTTATCGTTCATTTACTCAGGTCGCAGTTTTAGGTTCCGCTAACTTTACACCATTTATGCAGTTGAAGTCTGTAGAGAGAAGAAGACTAGTGGAAGATTTACTAGACATAAGTATCTTCTCTACAATGCAAGACATTCTAAAGAAGAAGGTGACTCAACATAATATAGATGTAAGAGAAACAAATCACGAGATAGAATTATTAGAAGAAAGAATTAGTGGTCTGAATGAACAGATGTCACTTCTACAAAAGAATCGTGATAAGAAAATTAAGAAGTATGAAAATACCATATCTGAAACTCAAAATAATATAGATAAAGTTTTTGGAGAAATTGGTATACATGATACAGATATAAAAGAGAAACAAAATCTAATTAAGAATAAAGATTCAAATGAGAAGAGACTCAAAGAAACATTAACCTTAGAGAAACAACTTGAAACTGCAAAGAAGAAAGCAGACCAAGATGTATTATTTTTTCAAGAACATGACGATTGTCCAGTATGCAAACAAGGATTAGATGAAGACCACAAGACGAAATGTATTACAGAACGCAAGGCTAAATCAACAGAAATCGAGAAGGCGATGTCAGAGATTAATAAAACAATCGAATCATGCCACGATGAAATCCAAAGAATCAACAGTGTTCAAGGAGAAATAGATAAGATACAAAGACAAATAGGTCTACATCAAACAGAGATACTATCTAATCAAAAGTATATCGAGAAACTCAATGGTGAGATTAAAGATTTACAAAAAGAGATTGGTGGCGATTCATCAGTTAGTGATAGATTGACTACTGCTGAAGATGACTTAGATACTTTACATTCAAAGAAAGAAAGTCTAACAGATAGACAACACTATTTTGATTTAGCAACAACTCTATTAAGAGACCAAGGCGTAAGACAAAGAATTATCAAACAATATGTTCCTGTAATGAACAAGATGATAAATAAATATCTTGCAAATTTAGAATTCTATGTAGGGTTTGAACTGAACGAATCTTTTGAAGAAACAATCAAGTCAAGATTCAGAGATGTATTTAAGTATGATAACTTTTCACAAGGTGAGAAGATGCGTATTGACCTTGCATTACTATTTACATGGCGTGCTGTGGCAAGATTAAAGAACTCGGTTAATACAAACATACTAATACTTGACGAAGTATTTGATAGTTCACTTGACTCACAAGGCACAGATGATTTCTTAAAATTGTTAAACTCATTGAATGAGAAAACAAATGCATTTATCATATCTCATAAGGGCGACCAATTGTATGATAAGTTTGAAGAAGTAGTCAGATTTGAAAAATATAAAAATTTTAGTCGCATTGCGATTTCATAAATAAAAGTATGTATACATTAATAGAAGAAGCATCAAAAGTATTAAGAACACCGCCACCTGTGTTTGACTTTGAGAATCCTGCTGAACCACCAGAAGAGATTGCAAAGAACATGGCAGAGGCAATGGAACAATTTGGTGGTTTAGGTCTTAGTGCAAATCAAGTTGGTCTTCCATATAGAATGTTTGTGATGAGAACTATGCATGAGGGTGAAGAAGAATCTAAAGTTGTTCCTTATTTCAATCCTGAATTGACCAGAGTATCACAAGAGACTGAATTAATGAAAGAAGGTTGTCTATCATTTCCTGATATCTATCTAATGATAAAAAGGTCAAAGACAGTCGAGTTTAAATATCAAGATGTTGAAGGCAAAGAACACACCGTAATGTTAGAAGGACTAGGTGCAAGATGTGTTCAACATGAGATAGACCACTTAAACGGTATATTATTCTTGCAAAGAGCATCAAAACTTAAATTAGAGAGGGCGATGAAAGCAAGACCAAAAGAGAGAAAGAAAAGACTAGAGTATGAAAGACGAGTTGCGCTTGCAAAATACTTCCAAGAGCTACGAACCAAAGATGATACCGAGTCTGATGAAACCTCAGACTTGCCAAGAACTGATTCACTATCACAAGAGTCATAGACATCTAACAGGCGTAGGCGATGGTTCTGATTATACAGGCATTAGATTTATGCACATCTTTACACCATGGGTTCGTAAAGCAATAGGAGAAGTAGTAGTAAATTTAACAGGAGAGATTCGAAAGATATCTGACCAGATAGTCTATCCTGAAATGATTGCACTTAATGAATGGCCTATCGGTGGTATTCAAAGACCACATCTAGACACATACTCTAATCAAGAAGTAAATCACGGCACAAGTCCAGACAAACCATCTAGAGAATGGACTTGTATTCTATATCTAAATCATAACTATTCAGGTGGTCAAACTTATATACCTGACGGTAAAGTTTACGACCCAATCATGGGTGGCGGTTTACTATTTCAAGGTATCTACATACCACATGGTGTTCATAAAGTTAGAAGACACCCACGCCATACTATATCATTCTGGTTCACTACAGATATCGATAGATGTATGCCAATCAATCCTGTAGAAGATTTATCACTCGATGAAGATTCTTGGCGATTACAAAGTCAATAAAATCAACCCCTTATAACTCCCCATAGTTCAATTGGATAGAACAACTGCCTTCTAAGCAGTAGGTTCCAGGTTCGAATCCTGGTGGGGAGGCCAGGGGTTGACAATGGGGCTGCTTTTTTTGTACCATATACTATCAAATCAAAAAAGGAGACAAGATGAGTAATATGATAAACGACCAAATAATAGACGGCATCATATCAGATGTCGCTGACATGGACAAAGTCCAAGTCATGAACGCATTATCACCTGCGAATCTAAAGAAAGCCGCTGCCTTCACAGGTGGGGGTTGCATTGTAGATTTTGCAAGAGATATCTTAATAGACCAAATGTGGGACGATGTAGTTGATATGGGAGGTCCTTGTGGTTAAGAGAAGTTATCCTAAGAAGTTTAAAGACACTGTAAATGTTGCAGGTAGGTCTTATAAAAGGTGGGGTGTGACAGGCACATTCTCAACAACTGATGATTCAGTTAATTGGTGTGAAGGCAAATACTATGTCGCACCAGGAGACATCGTAAGATGGCACTCTAACAATCAAATACCTTTTGGTGATATATTATTAGATTTATGTGAGGCGTTAAAAATTACGCCTAAACAATTAAGAGTTTCATCTGAACTCAGAGAAAAAGAAACAGATGAATTTTGGGCAAACTATTTTAAGGAGGAAAAATAATGGGACATCCAACAGATACACAAATAATGAATAAACTCATAGAGATAGGAGATAATCTTGAAAGTAAACTTAATGAATTAGAATCTTCATTAGATAGTTTATCTTCAACAATTAGTTCTCTTGAAGGTGATATAAGTTCTATATCATCAGAGGTAAGTAATATTGAATCGATGGTCAGCTCGCTCGAGGGTTGACAATGACCATCACTTTTTAGTATCCTATAAACATGACAGAAAAAATCAGAAATCAAAAAGACTCGCTTGCGAGATTAATGGCAACAGAAAATCTTACTGTTGTTCATAAGAAAATACCAACTGCATACTTTGATGTAAAGAATAGGATACTTGCTTGTCCTACTTTCAAAGATGATATATCAAATGAACTTTATGACTTGTTTATGGGCCATGAAGTTGGTCATGCATTGAATACTCCTTTCGAGGGTTTACATTCTACTATCAAAGAGAATAGAACTCTTAAAGGTTATCTTAATGTTGTAGAAGATGTCAGAATTGAAAAGGCAATCAAAAACAAATATGCAGGTCTTAGAAGAAGTTTTTACATTGCATACAATGAACTTATGGAAAGAGACTTCTTTGGTATCAAAGATAGAAACTTACAATCACTATCATTGATTGATAAAATCAATCTGATTACTAAGTGTGGTTCAAGAGTCAATATCAAACTAACTAAAGAAGAACAAAAGTTCTTAGACATGGCAGAAGATTGTAAGACATGGGACGATGTTGTTGTTTGTGCTGAGGCAATCTATGAGTGGTCAAAAGAGAATGAGACTAGAGATGAGTCTGATGAACAAGTCACCATCAAAATGCCTGACTTCGATGATGAAGAGTCAGATGAAGAAGAAGATGAGTATGAGTCAATGGGTGGCGATGAGTCAGATGATGAACCAGAAGACGATGAAGATGCCGATGAAGAAGAGGGCGAAGTCGAAGATGGTGAAGAAGAGTCTGCCGAAGTAGAAGAAATCAAAACAACTGGTCAAAAGGGTGGCAAGTTCACTGGTCACTACGATGATTTAGAAGGCGCCAGAGAGTCTATTACAGAACACTATGCACACAATAACGAAGAAGACTTTGTTGATGAGAACGCTTGTGTTAAGACTACTATCGACTTAAAGAAAAAATTCAAAGAGACAGATATTGATGCTGTTCTTTATCCTTACAAAAAAGTTCTTTCTGATTGGAGAGAATTCTATTCAAAAGAAGAAGAGTATGAGACAAGACAAAACACAAAAGAATTGTCAAAACAACTTGGTGAGACATACAGAAAATATCTTCAATCTAAAAACAAAAAGATTGTTGCTCACATGGCAAAAGAATTTGAGATGAGACAAAATGCTCATAGAAGTGCAAAGGCATTTACAGGCACAAGTGGTGACCTTGATATGAACAGACTTGCTAAGTATCAAATTGTTGATGATATTTTCAAAAGGGTGACTTACTTACCTGATGGCAAGAACCATGGTGTCAATGTCATGGTCGACTGGTCTGGTTCTATCAATGGCGAAGTCAAAGATATTCTAGAACAATCAATCATTCTTGCAGAGTTCTGTACCAAAGTTCAGATACCTTTCAGAGTGTATCTGTTCTCAGATTCAATTGTCAAAAGTGATGATGATGAATACTATTCTAGAGGCGAAGAGAAACTTGTAGAAGTTCTTTCTAATGAAATGAAGTCTAGAGAATACATTGAGATGCTAAACTATCTTTCAACTATCATGGTTGGCAGATGGCATAGTGAGTTAAGATATGCATGGGACGGCAGTGCGAAACAAAGAAAAATTGCTGATGAATATAACAAGTGCATGGGTGATATCAACCACTTTGATTGTGATGATTCAAACAACTATTGGAACTGGAAGTTCGATGATAACTTAGAACCATACAATTACAGATTGGGTGGCACACCTCTTGACCACACCTTAGTTGCGATGAGAAAGTTTTTACCAGAGTTCAACAAGAAATACAATATCGAAAAGTCAATCTTAACTGTAATCACAGATGGTTTCAGTCACAGTTCTGATTTACTCAGACAAGATGATGCAGAAAGAAAAGATGTCAAAGACCAGATTGGTGATGAGTGGAGATACAACTCTCAGAGATATATTCTTGACCCATACTCAAACAAGACTTTCATCTATGAAGATAAGAGTGGCGACAACTACTATTCAAGAAATGATTTTGATAATACTCAGAACATTCTAGAATGGTTATCTGCTACNTGTAATGTGACCATCACAGGCTACTTCATATTCTCTACTAAAAGAGATTGGATGAATGTTGCTGATGTTCTTACTAAAGGCACTGGCATGTATTACGATGAACAATCTAAAATGTGGAATGACATGAAGAAGACTGGTTCTGTAATCAAAGTCAAAGGCTACAACAAACTATTCTTGACATGTGCCGCTTCAAACCTTGCGACAACAGGTGAAGATGAACTTGATGATGAGTTTGTGGGTGCAAACAAGAATAGAATTACTGCCGCTTTCAAAAGAAATCAAAAAGGCAAAACAACTTCAAGATTCTTAACTAATGAGTTTATAAAGGAGATTGCATAATGCAGAGAATAGATACGCTAAACATAGACAAGTTTCAAGATGCTATACAACAGGTCGGTAAAGGACCATGTGTAAAGTTTGATTGTGATAGACAATCTGAATGTGCTACTGAGAAAGTAGAATGTAAGGCATTCAGATATTGGGTCAATAATGATTCTTACTGGACGATGAGAAAAGGTAAGAAGACATCTATTGATATTGATATGAAAAGATTATTAAAGGAGATAGAATAGGGTTGACAATGACCCTAACTTTTTAGTACCATAATAACTGATGAGAAATTTACTAATAAAAAAGGAGACTATATGAGTAAGTGGACTTACAACCCTGCCGAATCTGTCAATGTGGACGGCAAAAATTTCCATATGACACCGCCTAGAAAAGAGTTTTTAGAAGCTCTTAAATCTAAGTATCCAAACCAACTACAGTTCACCAAAGAACAATTTGATGCAGTTGGTGAATTTCCGTATTGGTTGAAATCAAACAGATACAATTTCAAAAATGGTTCTGTTTTCAATCTTTCACCAATACTTGCAGTTGATAATAATGGCACAACTGTTGCTGTTCCTCAACCTGCACCTGTAAATGTTGCACCACAACCTGTTGTGTCAACTAACCAAATGCCAGTGGCAGCCGCTACTGAGTCAGTCAATCTGATTGATGATAAAGTGAAAATCATTCCAGAGAAAATGTCGAATTATGTTCCTTTTGGGCACTTCAAAGATGTCAAGAACATAATCAAGTCTAAAATTTTCTTCCCTGTTTTCATTACTGGTCTTTCTGGTAATGGTAAAACATTGATGGTCGAACAAACATGTGCCGCTTTGAAAAGAGAACTTTTCAGAGTCAACATTACTATTGAGACTGATGAAGATGATTTAATGGGTGGTCACACTCTACAAAATGGTAACATCATTTTCAGAGAAGGTCCTGTTATCAAGGCAATGAGAAAAGGCGCTGTCTTACTTCTTGATGAAGTAGACTTAGGGTCTAACAAACTAATGTGTTTACAATCAGTTCTTGAAGGTAAAGGTTACCTTATCAAAAAGACTGGTGAGTGGGTGACACCAACACCAGGGTTTACAATCGTTGCGACTGCTAACACTAAAGGTCAAGGTTCAGAAGATGGNAAGTTCATAGGGACTCAAATCATGAACGAGGCGATGTTAGAAAGATTCGCTATCACAATGCAACAAGAATATCCTCCAGTGACTACTGAGAGAAACATTCTTAAAAAAGAAATGGCATTGAGTGGCGATGTCGATGAAGATTTCGCAAAGAAACTTGTAGATTGGGCTGATATAATCAGAAAGACTTACTACGAGGGTGCTATCGATGATGTTATCACAACAAGAAGACTTGTTCACATTGTCAATGCATACAGAATGTTTGGCGACAAGTTGAAGTCAATAACAATGTGTATCTCTAGATTCGATGAAGATACTAGAAACGCTGTTCTTGACCTTTACACTAAAGTCGATGAGGGTGTTCATTTAGAAACTGATTCTGAAAAACCCCTTGAAGAAAATGCTGACTCAGAGTATAATGAATACGATGAGTAAGATAAATTACAAATACAACGAAGACAAACTCCTCAAGGAGTTTGCTTCGTATGTAGATAAGACATACGCTAAACATTACTCAAAAGACAAATATCAATCCACCGAGTTCATTATTGATAGTGGGCATGGTGAAGGTTTTTGTATTGGGAATATTATGAAATATGCCCAAAGATACGGAAAGAAGGACGGTTATAATCGGGCCGACCTGTTGAAGATTATCCATTATGGATTCTTTGCTTTACATAATCACGATTTATTTAAGGAGACTAAATGAAAATCTCAAATGAAACTAAAGCGATTTTGAAGAACTTCGCTACAATCAATTCAGGTATTAAAGTTGATTCAGGTAATCAATTGAAAACAATATCTAATATGAAAAACATACTTGCTGTTGCAAATGTTCCAGAAACATTCAGTCAAGAGTTTAGTATATACAACCTAGTTGAATTTCTAGGTGCAACAAGTCTTATGGAGAATCCAGACTACAACTTCAATGAAGCGTCATTGAGTATTGCAGATTCAGATACTTCATTAACATATTTCTATGCATCAGAAGGCATGGTGATGTCACCAGAGAAGATGATAACAATGCCAGATGCAGAGATAACAATTGACTTATCATCTACACTATTGAACGAGTTGCAGAAAGCTGCTAGTGTTCTTGGCGTAAATGATTTAGTTCTTACTTCTGATGGCACAAAGATTGAGTTCCAAGTCACAGATAAAAAGAACGCAACTTCAAATACATTCTCTAGAACTGTCGGTGAGGGCAATGGTTCAACATTTACAATGAACTTTAAGATAGAGAATTTGAAAGTATTAGACGGCAACTATACAGTTGCAGTATCTTCTAAAGGTATATCTAATTTCAAGAATAAAGATATAGACTTAGAATACTTTATTGCACTAGAACCTGATAGTTCTTACAACGCTTAATATATATAATTATGTGTGAAATAGTGCCAGTCTCCGCTACTTTCATGGGAGTATCTGAAACTCATCATTGGTCAGATACACGAACATTCGGAGGGGTTTGTTCTTCTTTATTATGAGACAAGAATTTTTATTTGTAGAAAAGTATAGACCACAAACAATTGATGAGACTATACTGCCCAAAGGGGTCAAGAAATCGTTCAAAGAGTTCGTTCAGAACAAAGAGATACCTAATCTATTACTATGTGGCACAGCAGGCACAGGTAAAACTACTATCGCTAAGGCGATGTGTAATGAACTTGGTGCAGACTTTATTGTCATAAATGGTTCTGATGAGGGTCGTCTTATCGATACTTTGAGAACAAAAATCAAAAACTTTGCATCTACAGTATCACTATCTGGTGGTCCTAAAGTTGTAATTCTAGATGAGGCAGATTACATATCTGCTGAGTCAGTTCAACCTGCATTGAGAAACTTCATAGAAGAGTTCTCATCAAACTGTAGATTCATATTTACATGTAATTACAAGAATCGTATCATTGCACCACTTCATAGTCGATGCACTGTTATAGATTTCACTATGCCTAACAGTGAGAAACAAAAACTCGCAGTAGAAGGTCTAGATAGATTAAAACAAATATGTGTAAATGAAAACATAACTTTCAATGAGAAAGTTTTAGTAGAACTTATTATGAAGTTCTTTCCAGATTTCAGAAGATGTATCAACGAAGTTCAACGATATGGTGCATCAGGTGTAATCGATAGTGGCCTACTAGCGACATTATCAGAAGAAAAACTTACACCTTTGATTGATATGATGGCAGACAAAAACTGGTCTGGCATGAGAAAATGGGTCGGTCAAAATTCTGATAACGATTTCAATACTCTATATAGAAAGGTATTTGATAGTCTTGAAAAGAGAGTATCAAAAAGTTCTATACCAGCAGCCGTATTAATTATTGCAGACTATCAATACAAGTCTGCCTTTAGTATGGATTCTGAGATTAACTTTGTTGCCTGTCTAACAGAGATAATGAAAGAATGTGAATGGGAGAAATAAAATGGGACAATATGACGATAAAGTAGAACTGCAAAGAAAGATACTCTTAGCAGAAAAATACAAAGACACACCAATGTGTTTACATGCACATAGTCTAACATCTATGTGGTATGACAATGACCAAACTGTAAAAGATGTGGTCAAAGGCGTAGTCGATGTTCAGTATATGGATGGTCGAATTGAGAGAACACTCAAAAATGGCAAGAAGTATACTATCGTTGAAGGCAGAACAGGCGCTGACCTAGTTCAAGAGGTTGTTAGAAACCTTGCAGACTCAGGTAAAGAACTTGCCTAAAAGAAATCCATTTGATTTCGTAAAGTCGGTCTCTTACGACAAAAAAGACCTCATGGTTGATGAGGTCGAAGAGAAAGCATATCAACCATTCTTAGTCAATAAGGCATTATCTTACCATCAAGATTCTGTCTTTCTAGTAAACGAGATGAACATCCGACACAGCACGGATAACCGTCTTCAATACTTGTTTTTCATAAATACTTTAAGAAAAAGACAAAGATTTTCGAAATGGCATAAACCTTACGAAAGTAAGAAACTCGATACAGTGAAGTCATACTTTGGTGTATCTACAAAAGTCGCCAAAGAATATCTTGAACTTATAGATGATAAACAGTATCGTGAGTTGAAAGAAAGTATGAAACTTGGTGGGAAGAATAATGGATGAAACAGACTTAATACAAGACCTAGTAGAAATAACATTTCCAGAAAAAGATGATTTCTTAAAGATAAGAGAAACCTTATCTCGTATAGGTGTGGCATCTAGAAAGGAAAAAGAACTGTTTCAATCATGCCATATTCTCCACAAAAAAGGCAAATACTATATCGTTCATTTCAAAGAGTTATTCAAACTCGATGGTAAACAAACCAACTTTGATGAGTCAGATTTAGGCAGAAGAAATACTATCATAGACTTATTAAGACAATGGAATCTAGTCAAAGTGTTGAATCCTCAACAGATATTAGACCCTAGAGCACCACTCTCTCAGATAAAGGTTATACCTTACAAAGAAAAAAATGAGTGGAAATTGACACAAAAATACTCAATCGGCAACAATATTTCATAAATACCTCTGTTAAACCAAAATTTAACAGGAGAATATATGTTAGAATTTATCGAATATATTATCAGAATCATTCAAGTGATTCCATGGTTAGTTATGGGTGCATCATTAGTAGCAGCCTTAACACCAACACCAGTAGACGATGGTCTAGTTAAGAAAGCTTATAAAGTCCTTGACTGGTTTGCATTGAATGTTGGTAAAGCAAAGGACAAATAATTCCAAAAACCCCCTTTACTCAGGCATGAATTAGTAGTATACTAGTAGTTCATAATAATTAATGGGAGTATATTATGGAATATGTTATTGCAATAGCAGTGTTAGTAGTTGTAGTCTACTTCGCTTTCGTAAGAAACGATAGTGGCAGTTCAACAACATCAACAACTCCTTCGCCGGCACCGGCACCAGAAGTTGTTGCAGATGTGAACAACAACGGTATCACTAGTAAAGCCGAATTAAAAACTTTAACAAAAGTTCAGTTATTCGATTTTGCAGAGAAACAAAACCTGAAAGTTAAAAAATCAGGAACTAAAGCTCAAGTGATAAACGAGATACACTCGCAATTAAGATAAAGTCTTTTAGACTATCTGAAAAGGGACCTTTTAGGTCCCTTTTTTTTGTTTCCAACGAATCAATTATCATAAATAGTTTGTAGATATTATGAACTGGATAGAATTTTTAGCTGATGTGGGAGCGCCAATATTTGGTTCTCTCGTCATGGCATTCTTTATCTTTCTCACCTTGAAGTATATTCTAGAAGGAGTTCTTGACAATGTTAAGAGTCTCACAGGGATTATTTCGATGTTAGAAGATAGGGCAAGAGTCATGAACAACGATATCATCAAGATTGACTTGCTGATATCTCAAGCTCTGGAGTTAAGACCAGATTTAGAGAGAGTTGCAAGAGCTGAAAATTTCGTAGAAGATGGAAGTATAGATGCAAGAAGAGATTAACGAACTGCCAGAAGATGTTCTGGATTTAGAAGTCGACTATCTTGGTGTGATTGCAGATATGGTTAACCAATTTGGTTTTCCTATTATCATCGCACTTGCTATGGGATACTTCATATACTTCGTCTGGAAATTTGTGACAGAAGAACTAGAGCCTATGATTGACAAACAGCAGTCAACTCTAGTAAAACTTATCGACCAAATGAGAATGTTGGACCAAGACCAGATAAGATTACAAGAGAAGTTGAATACTGTTTTAGAATATCGAGAGGCACAAGTTTTAAAGGAGAAGAAAAGTGAAGATAGCAATACTAAGTAGTTTAATACTAATAAGTGCATCTCTAGGTGCAACACCAATAGTTCATGAATTCAAAAATCCTAGTTTCTCAGGAAAGGGAACAGGCGCCCATTACTTGACCATAGAAAACCAAGAACATTCAAGAAAGAAGGCAATCGAAGAAGCGTTGGAAGCAGCTAGAAAGGCAGCCGAGAGAGAGGAAGATAATTCAACCTTGGCAAAATTTATAAGGAACCTAGAATCAAGAATCTATGCCCAAATGGCAAAACAACTTGTAGAATCTATGTTCTCAAACGATAACGCAGTAAGATTTGGTTCATTTGTATTAGAAGGTAATACAGTCACATACGAAGTTATAACGAATGAAGATGGTTCAGAGTTTATCAGAATGACAATTGTAGGTTCTGATGGAACAGAAACAGTTATCGAGATACCAATCGGAACTGGTAATTATGGTCAGGACCCCGATGGTTAAATATTTACTCGCACTCACAATCTTATTATCAGGCTGTGCATCAGTCCCTAGATTCTCTAGCGAACCACAAGATTGTGACCCAAAGACATGGGGTGATGAATATCCTCATGACTTAGTAAACTATGCAAAGGCAGTAGGCAGAACTTTTGAAAGAGCGATGCCATATATTTGTGTAGATGAAGCAGAAGTTATAAGACTTCCTTCATACTTAGAATTACTTAACTTACCACCTGCAAAAGAAATGCCTGTGGTCGCAGTTTACAAGTTCATGGATTTAACAGGACAAAGAAAAGAATTACCTAACATCGCATCATTCTCTACAGCAGTCACACAAGGTGGACAAGCAATGGTAATAGATGCATTGAAAACTGCTGGTGGTAATAAATGGTTTAGAGTAGTAGAACGAACAGGCATAGACCATCTTGTTCGTGAGAGACAAATTATTAGAAGTGCAAGGCAAGACTTTGCAAAGAAAGAAGGTCAAGACAAATATCAAGAATTGAATCCACTCCTATTCGCAGGAATTATAATAGAGGGTGGGATTGTTGGTTATGATTCCAATCTGTTTACAGGTGGTCGAGGCGCAAGAACGCTTGGGATTGGAGTAAGTCGACAGTATCGTAAAGATGCTGTGACTGTAAGTATGAGAGCTGTTTCAGTTCTAACAGGTGAAGTTTTATTAAATGTCCAGACTAGAAAGACTATCCTTTCAGTCGGTGAAGGCGGCGATGTATTCCGATTCATAGAAGAAGGAACACAATTAGTCGAGTTCG
>FUFK010050599.1_pt1 | contig 12995 bp, 11 predicted proteins | sample 1021851 | NCBI WGS metagenome assembly FUFK01 (sample SAMEA51879418, study PRJEB19060) | metagenome | reverse complement strand
ATTGTACCACTGAAAACATCTATATCACCAACGGGTAAGATAGAGGCAATATCCAGTGAGGCTCTCCATAATAAAGCGTTCACAGGTATACCGAAAGATTTATTTTTTTCTTGCCCTGTTATATCACTTAGAGAAATCCCTTGCTCGCTTCGCCCAGTAAAAAAAGAACCAGAACTTTCTTTGTTTTTTGTTGAGGTATTTGTCACGGACTCTGAAGATGTACATGAGGTAGAAACGACTAACAGAATAAGAAATAGGTATCTAAGCATGAATTTACATCTCCTTTGCAAAAACAATATGCAACAAAAAAAGGGGCCAGACAACTGGCCCCTTAAAATTTGTAGTCTCTTTCTTAATTAGAAAGAAACTGCTAACTTTACAGTTGTTCCTGAACCAGAAACATCTGTNCCGCCACCGCCAGACTGTGTAAAGTCTGAGTAGCTAGCTGTTAACGTAACACCAGATGCAACTGAGTAAGCNATACCATATGCTGACTCGTCGTATTTGTAATCAGNGTTACTTGCGAATGTACCTTCAGCAGCTACTGAAGCAGCTTCAAGAGTTAGGCTGTCAGTAATAGCGTATGTAACACCCATGTTTGTTGACTTAACGTCTTCGTATCCAGTAGCAGATGAGTTGTCATCATTACGATCTGCTTTTTGAGCATTTTGTGCCATATCGATTGATACTGCACCAACACTTACACTAACTGCCATTGATGATGCGCTAAGATCTGTAGAGGCATCAGCAGTGTTAGCTGCACCTGTGTTAGCAGCAGCATAGCTAACTGATACATCAGCACCATTTACAGAAGATGAGTAAGATACACCGTATGATGTTTCATCAGCTGCAGATGTGGTACCACCATTACCCATACCAACACCAAATTCAATTCCGCCGATAGAGTTGCTATAAGCAATTAGTCCACCATTGATGGCTTCACCACCAGAGTATAGAATTGTGTTGTCGCCAACAATACCCATGTTGGATACGCTGTCAGCGTCACCGCCTCCAACACCCATTGCTTCGTTACCATCGTCGAATGAGAATGTACCCCAGTCGCCAGTGATTGAAGCGTTACCTGAATCACCGTCGATGTCGTAGCTTACAGATATTGCAAGACCGCTGTCTGTTGTTGTTGACCAAGAAGCAGCAAGGTCAGTATCAGAATCTATTGAGTTTCCGTTATCACCGGCTGTGGCGTTGTCTGTTTGATCGTCAGATACAGTTGTGTAGCTAACGTCAGTACCACCTGAAAGTGAGATTTCTGCTGAAGCAGCAGAAATTCCTGCTACAGCAACTAAAGCTGTAGAAGCAAGAAGAATTTTACGCATAAAGATCTCCATTAAAACGTTTTTTTTCTGGTCAGGATTGACCATCTTCCAAAATATAGAAAAATTTTCAGATAACTATTTAATAATACGAGATTTTTAAAATAAAAAACTAAACTGTTGTAAAAATACAACAGCCCTGTAGCATTTTTAAGAACAGTCTTTTTTCTGAAAGAAGTCTTAACTTCGGAACAAAAACAAAAGCAATATGGAATGAGCCTTTGATTTGAGATATTATTGAGCTAAATATAAAAGCATATAAATATTACTTTTGTTTGAGGTGGTATATGCAAGATACCAAGCACAACATAGCAGCAAACCAAATTGACATTGAGAGTAGAATTCAAAAGGCCTGTGACCAGGTATCAAGAAATCGAAAAAATATAGAATTAATCGCAGTATCTAAAAGACAAGATCCAGAAAGGATTCAAAAGTCATTAGATAATGGGATTAGATGTTTTGGAGAAAACCAGGTACAAGAAGCTCTAGCTAGATGGCAACCAATCAAAACTTTTTATCCAGACCTTTGTCTCCATCTTATAGGCTCTCTTCAAAGTAATAAAGCGGCAGATGCGGTGAGCCTTTTTGACGTAATTCATACAATTGACAGAGAGAAAATTGCAAAATTAATATCTTCGGAGGTAAAAAAGCAAAACAAACAGATAACCTGTTTTATTCAGGTAAATATTGGTTGTGAAATTCAAAAATCAGGAATAGAGCCAAAATTTGCAGTTGATTTTGCTAAATCGTGTATCAATGATTACGCTCTTCCCATTATTGGATTTATGTGTATCCCTCCAGCAAATGAAGATGCTAGCCCATATTTTGCGTATTTGAACAAACTTGCATCAATGGCTGGACTCCAATCACTATCTATGGGTATGAGTGCAGATTTTGAGGATGCAATTCGATTGGGTGCCACGCATATAAGAGTTGGCTCTGCTTTGTTCGGTGATAGAACATCTTGAAACAAATAACCTAACCCATTTGTAGTTATTATAGATTTACTTTAACAGATGACCGGTTTTTTCTTTTTTTATTTTCATATACTGTTGGTTGTACTTATTTGTGGGAAGATGTAGTGGCAATCTTTGGGTAACAATTATTCCATAAGCACCTAATTGTTTAACTTTATCAGGATTATTAGTAAGCAATTTAATTTCATTAATTCCCAACAAACTCAGCATTTCAGCCGCTGTTTTAAATCCTCTTTCATCAGTTTCAAAGCCTAGGCTATGATTTGCTTCAACGGTATCAAGGCCAGCATCTTGGAGTGCATAGGCACGAATTTTGTTCAGCAAACCAATATCTCTTCCTTCCTGAGCTAAATATAGAATCACTCCATTACCAGCTTCGTTCATCATTGAAAGAGCGTTTTCAAGTTGGTCACCACAGTCACATTTTAAAGAACCTAACACATCTCCCGTAAGACACTGGGAGTGCAACCTAACTAACGGTTCTTTAGCATTCAATCCATCTCCAACAACGATGGCGAAATGTTCTTCTTTTCCTCTACTGTTTCGAAACATAATAATTTTTGATTTAGGCGCTCTTTTTAGAGGTAAGTCAGCTGTTATGCTAATTGTTAGAATTGTCTCATTTGAAGAAAAATTACAGATGTCTGCAAATTCTACTATAGGAAATTGGTAGCTAGATGAAAGCCTTTCCTGCTCGTAAGGCTCTGATGACGGAAGACGATATAATAATGCAGTTGGTAATAATTTTGCAAATTTCACCGTTCGCACAGCCAAGTCTGCCAGGGAATTTTTATGTTCTGGAAGTAGTGTTGCATTTTTTGGGAGAAGTTGTGCTTCACCAATTGATATTCCCACAATTTGCGTTTGTGAGAGCATGTTTGCAGGCAAACTAAAAACTGGTCTTACAGATGTCATATTAGGTCGAAAAAACTCAACATGTTTTTTGGTAAAGCATAATGTTGGAGTTATTTCGTCTAAATATGGAAATTTAGGTAATTCAAAATCAGCGAATTCCGCTGCTTTTACAAATCCAGCCTGCTGATTTTGGTCACGTATCATTACCATCGAGCCACGCCGCAATGCTGCCAGAGAAGCGTCAATTTTTGTTGAAATATTCTGAGAAATATTTGTCAATTGCAAAACCTAAACATATTGCTGTAACGTGAATGCATAAGATTACATTTTTATTAATACCTTATACTCTTGTTTCATTATTATAAAAAGTNACTATTTCGTAAAGTNGGTATTNATTTANACGGTTGTCTTTGTAAAAAAATTAAATGAGTATTGGANANATTTTGCCTNCTATAAAGATACTTCTGATTGAAGATGATTTATTTTTGACTGAAGTTCTCAGCAATCACCTCCTTCAAGAAGGTATTTGTGAATTCCAATCTGTAACTAATTTAGTTGATGCAAAGTTATTTATACCTGTTTTTGAACCAGATATTTTATTATTGGATGTGAACTTACCAGACGGTTCAGGTATAGAATTTTGTCTCTTATTACGTCAAAATGGATTTGTAAAACCAGTCATTATGATTGTTGAAAATAGCAATGAAAATGACAGTATAGATAGCTTAAATGCAGGTGCGAATGACTACATAATAAAACCTATTCGACTCAGTGAATTGTTTACTAGAATTAAATTTCAATATGAGCAACACTGTTCAATCGAGCCTGAGAGGTTCGTTATAGGTTCAATTGAGTTTATACCTGAAAACAAAACTCTCTCCGTTAAAGGGAAATCAAAAAAAATCCCGCTAACAGAAAAAGAAACGCTTATTTTAAATGTTTTATTTCGTTCCTATCCAAGCTCAGTACACAAAGATATATTACTCAAAGAGGTATGGGGATTTCAAACAGGCTTATCTACTCACACATTAGAAACACATATCTATAGACTACGTCATAAAATTAAAGAATTAACCCAAGTGACTTTTATTTTAACTAAAGAAAATGGTTATGGTTTAGTGTGAAACACAATTTAAATTTTTTTAAGTTTTTGTAAGAAAAATAAAAATGGTCTGCTTTTATTACATGTTACTTGTCACATCAAGATGCATGCCTCAGTAAAGCTTAGTACACTGAGGTTTTTTCTAACACTAAAGCGCTGTTTTTGTAATTTTTTAAATATGGCTGGGGCGGTAGGATTCGAACCTACGATACACGATACCAAAAACCGATGCCTTACCACTTGGCTACGCCCCATTAATTATTTATGAACCTCTCTTTATGCCTGCAATTTAGCGGTCTGAAAACAAAGTATCAATCTAAAAATNGGAGTTGTTTTAAAATTCTGTGATAAATTTGGTAGAAACAGACCAATATCCTGCATCTTGAATTTTTTGATTAAACAAATTTGCTGAAATTTTATCCTCAAATAGCGAAAAACAACTTGAACCACTGCCACTCATCCGAACGGCTGCAGATTCAAAAGAATTTTTTTTGGGATATAATTTATTCATGGTATACAATAATTTCTTAATCTCAGGGTAAATATTTATTGCAAAGGGCTCTAAATCGTTTCCGTTATATAATAATTGCTCCACATCAAGCGTTTCTGAAATATTCTCTACTTTTGTCTCTAAAATATTTTTATCAAACTCATCAAAAACTTTTTTGGTGCCACTGATAAAGCCAGGGTTTGTGAGCACAATATACTTAGGAATGTTTGGTGCAGATAAAGGAAAAATTTTTTCTCCAATTCCGCCCATCAGCATGAAACCTCTGTTTAAGCAAACAGGCACATCAGATCCAATTTTGAGAGCTATTTTAGTTAAGTTTTCTTTTGATATGTTTAAATTAAAAATTTTATTTAATGCTAAAAAAACAGTCGCAGCATCTGAACTACCACCACCCAAACCTCCTCCAACGGGTATTTGTTTATCAATTGTAATTTTTAAAGGGGGAATATAATGATTTAAGTTTCTTAAAGCATTTAAAGATTTCATAACCAAATTGTCTGATGACTTAGTCTCAACGTCCGTTGAAAAACGTCCTGATAAAATAAGNTCATCNAAATTAGATAATTGTATATTAATGGCGTCTCCAAACTCCGTGAAACCAACAACTGATGCTAATTCGTGATATCCATCCTGCCTTTTTTTTCCAATTTTTAAACAAAGGTTGATTTTAGCAGGTGCAAAATAGGAGAAAATTTTCTGATAACTCAAATTAGACATGTTTACTTTTAGTATGCTTCTTTCTCTAACCCAAACTTTATTTTTTTTGAAACCTCTCTTCTTTTCATCTTATCAGTATACATTTGATAAGCAAANTGCCATTTGTAACGCGCCTCAAGAAGCCTTCCTAAATGCCAGTAAACATCACCTAAATGGTCATGTATAACGGCATCGTCTGGCGCTAATGCCACGGCGCGTTCTAGCCAAGTTACGGCTTTCTTCGTGTTTCCAATTTTGAAGTAAACCCACCCAAGAGAATCCGCATAATATCCATTTTCTGGGTAAAGTTGAACGGCCTTAGTTATTAACTCCATAGCTTCTTTCAGATTACGACCCTCATCAGCCCACCAATAACCAAGATAATTTAACGCACCCGAATCATTTGGATTTAATTCAAGTGCTCTACCAAATGCTGTTTCAGCCTTTTGTGTTTGGTCCGTTTGTTCATAACAAATTCCAAGTTTTCTGAATATATCTCCAGAATTAGTTTTCAATTTTGAGACATTTTCATATTTATTTATTGCTTTATCGCATTGCTCGTTAATACGAAAGAAGTCAGCAAGCATTTCTTCTAATATAAGATTATCTGTGTTTTTCGAAAGATACGTTTGCAGCAGATCAATTGCCATAACTGTTTTGTCAAGTTGCCTTAATTGAGACAAGTATAACATCATACCTGTTTGAAATCGTAGGTCTTCCTCTGGGATAGAATCAAAATAAAAATTTGAATTTTTGAAATTATTTTTTTTCTTTGAAAGTTGCAACATAACAAGGTTTGCTGAGGGCAATGAAAATCCTAGAGAGTGTGCAATAAAAAGACTAAGTTGTGCACGGTGTTGCAGATAACTAAAAGTTTCTTCTGTTAATGTATGTAAAGTCAAATTAATAATAGATTGTGCAAGGAAGTAGCCCAAGTGTTTTTTTGATATTTCTGCTTTTGCGCATTCTTCAAGCCAAGAATTTAAATTACTTTGCTTGTAATTTTCTGGCAATTTTTGGACTAAAAGTTGAGCAGTTTTAAACCTTCCAGCAAAAGCATAGGTTTCTGCTGTAGTTATTAATAGTTCAGGGTCGCTACTTTCCTCTAATAGTATTTTTGATAAATAAGTAATTGCTTGGTTTTGGTCTTTTTCAAGGATGAATAATTGGGCAATGAATAAATTTACAAAATTACTATCTTCAAATCCCTGATCGTCCAAAAGTTTTGACAATATCTCGAAAAAAGTTATGGCAGAACTTTTTTGACCTAGATTATACATAGCCCACGCTCGGAATAGAAATCCAATATATTGACTGCTACCTTCGATCATAGCAATTTCACTTAATGCAAGAACAGCCTCCCAATCAGATTCTTTTGCTGCAATTGCTAATGCTGGTTCCACGCCCATGATAAGATTGAAATTGAGTGACTCTGCATGCTGCGCTATTTTTGCAGCAGCAATTATTTGTCCTGTTGCATATAAATTGGTGAAACTTGACTGTAATAATTTTGGATTGGTGTTATCTATTGCCAGAGATTCAGTGTAAAATTTTGCAGCAGATAAAACGTCACTATTTTTTTCAGCGTGTAAAGCTCTTAAATAGTTACTGAAGAGATTTTCAAAATTGTTTGCATCAATAGATTTTATAACTTTATCATTGAGGGTGATGTTTTTTATTGTACCGGTCACCTCCGTACGTGCTTCGTGGTTTTTAGTTATGAAAACCATACAAACTAGCAAAATGCTAAATCCATTGATATATTTAGAGAAAAGTTTTTTCACTTTTACAAACCGTATTACGTCTTAACCAATAATGAATAACTACATATTCGGATAATTTGGTCCTCCACCACCCTCTGGGGCTACCCACATAATATTTTGAGTTGGGTCTTTAATATCACATGTCTTGCAGTGCACACAGTTTTGAGCATTTATTTGCAGATACGGTTCGGAACTATCCTCAGAGTGAACAATTTCATAAACTCCGGCAGGACAATAACGTTGCTCTGGAGAATCATATTTCTTTAGATTTATTTTAATAGGTGCTTCTTGGTCTATCAATTGTAAGTGTGATGGTTGATTTTCTTCATGGTTAGTGGAAGACAGGTAAACTGAAGAGTTTTTATCAAAGCTAATTATATTATCAGGCTTCGGATATTCTATTTTTTTGCAGAATTTAGCTTCTTTTAATTGAAGATGGTCCTCGTGATGCTTAAATGTCCACGGAGCATTTCCTCTTAATATGAATGTATCGAACGCGGAGTATATCATGCCTGCAAGAAAACCTCTAGAAAATGAAGGTCTGATGTTGCGGACTTTATATAATTCTTTCCACAACCAACTGCCTTGTAATCTTGCCTCATATGATGTCGTTTCAGTGGTATTTTGCATCACCGCGTCAAAAACCGCTTCTGCTGCTAACATCCCCGACTTCATTGCTGTATGAGTTCCTTTTATCTTGGGAACATTNAAAAAACCAGCTGTACAGCCAACTAAACACCCCCCAGGGAAAGTTAATTTGGGTATAGATTGAAACCCTCCTTCATTTAATGCCCTTGCACCGTAGGAAACCCGTCTCCCACCCTCAAAAATTGAACAAATAGAGGGATGTTTTTTAAACCTTTGAAACTCTTCAAAAGGGGAAAGAAATGGGTTTTTATAATCAAGTCCGACTACATATCCTACAGCAACCTGATTGTCTGACAAATGATATAAAAAAGAGCCACCATAAGTATCGGATGGTAAAGGCCAACCGACAGAATGAAAAACAGTTCCCGGTTTGGATTTCTCTTTTTCTATATCCCATAATTCTTTTATTCCTAAAGCGAAAGTCTGTGGGTCCTTCCCTTCTCGTAAATTAAATCTTTTAAATAATTCTTTTGTAAGGTGCCCTCGGCACCCTTCGGCAAAAATTGTCTGCCTTCCGATTAGTTCCATGCCTTGCATATAGTTTTCAGTAGGCTTTCCATCTTTTCCAACCCCTAACTCATTAGTTGCTATACCCCTAACAGAGCCTTTTTCATCAAATAAAACCTCTGCCGCAGCAAACCCCGGATATATTTCAACACCTAGATTTTCAGCTCTTTCAGCTAACCAACGACAGAAGACACCAAGCGATATTATATAATTTCCATCATTATTCATCTGTGGTGGTGTTGGTAGTTTATAATGCGATTTTTTCGATAAGTATACAAAATGGTCTTTTGTCACAGGTGTGTTTAAAGGTGCTCCCAACTCGGCCCATTCGGGTATTAGTTCATTTAAGGCTCGAGGCTCTAAAACTGCTCCAGATAAAATATGTGCGCCAATTTCACCACCTTTTTCGACTAAGCATACTGAAAGCTCGCTNTTATTTTGAGAAGCAAGTTGCTTTAGCTTAATTGCTGCTGAAAGACCAGATGGCCCTCCCCCAATTATTACGACATCAAATTCCATTGATTCGCGTTCCATATAAACCCCACTATTTTTGTCACTATGCACAATTATTTTTATTCAAGTTTTGTTTAATAAACACTATCTAATTGTCTTTCACAAACTTAAGATATAGATAATANGTTAATAATTATAAAATAAAGAACAAAGTGAAGATGTCAGCTCACAATGCTACAAAAACGGACTTAATCTCTCAACTTTTCTGGCAGATGGAAATAGGTGCTGATGAATCACTTTTTACAACACCGTGTTTTAAAGAAAAAAAAATCGGCTTAAGGAATATTTTTCAATTTTGGAAAATACCTACAAATCTGATTTGACAACTAAAAATGTTCAGGAAGATTCCTTATTATCTAAAGAATCTTATCAAAGGTTTGACTTAGGAAAACCCAAAATTGATAATTCGGGGCTTGATGTGAATGAAAAAAAAGAATTAGAGGCAATCAATTCTCTTAAGGAATTGAGGTTGGCCTTAGAATCATTTGAAGGCATAAGTCTAAAAAATACAGCAACTAACTTAGTGTTTAGTGACGGAAAACCTGACGCTAAAATTATGATTGTTGGCGAAGCCCCCGGGAAAGAAGAAGATAGGATTGGAGTCCCATTTGTAGGACAAGCCGGACAACTGTTAGATAGAATGCTTAAATCAATCGGTTTATCTAGGGACCAAACTTATATTACCAATATAATTCCGTGGCGCCCCCCTGGAAATCGAACCCCCTCTCAAGAGGAGGTTAGTCTGCTGAAACCATTTATTTTGAAGCATATCCAGTTAAAGAAGCCAGAAATCATACTTGCTTTAGGGGGTGTCTCCGCAAAAACAATTTTAGATGTTCAAACAGGAATTTTGAAGTTGAGAGGAAAAACTTATAATAAAAATTTTGGACTAAAAAAACCAATCGTAGTTTTGCCTACATTACATCCGGCATATTTATTACGTGCACCAGCTCAAAAAAAGTTTGCTTTCGCTGACTTAGTTTTATTAAAACGATGTATTTTAGAAAATGAAACCTTTAATAAATGAACAAATACTGCAACATCTTCCACCATTTAGTAACTTAGTAAAAAACAAAACGCATACAAATTAGTAAAATTTAATGTAAACATTTTCTAGAGTAGAGTGTTTAATGAAATATTTAAAATTACCTAAAACATCAGTCTTCGTGATAACTAATACATTAATTTTTTTTGGGATTCTTCTTTTTGTACTTTTTTCTGCAAAAAATGTTCTTTCAGAACAGCCTAACAATCACTTAGTAGATGTATCTCTTCCAAAACCCTTAAATTCTTCAGACGTTAAATTATATAAGGAAATTTTTTCGCTTCAGGAAATTGGTAAAATTAAAGAGGCAAACAAACTGATTGAAAAGCTATCTAATAGAATTCTTATAGGTCATGTTCAGTCTCAGAAATACCTGCATCCAAACGCTTGGCGTTCCACCTATAATGAACTGGAAGCTTGGCTTTTAAATTATTCTGACCATCCAGATGCAAGCAGAATTAGTTGGCTCGCAAAAAAAAGAAAACCTAAATCTGCAAAGAATCCTATTCCACCGAAAAAAGGATATTTAAATGGTGTTGGTCAAAACGCTCCTCAGCGCTGGAGAGCATTAATACCTGAGAGTTACAAGGGTAGAATATCTCCTCGCCAGACAGCGTTTGTTGCAAANAAAGTAAGGCGTTATAACTTATTAAAAGAGCCAACTAATGCGAACAAATACCTCAGTAATTCAAGTAACCTTCGGTATTTAACCCCATCGGAGGAAGCTCATTTAAGAGGAGAAATTTCTCATGCATATTTTATTTATGGACTTGATGATAAAGCTATTTTAACAGCTCGTCAGGCTATAGGTAAATCTCCCAAAACTTCTTATATGGCCTACTGGTCTGGTGGTCTTGCTTATTATCGTTCTTATCAACATGAATTATCAAAAATATATTTTAGAACTTTAGCAGATATGGAAGACGCTCCAGACCTTTTGCGCTCCGGAGCAGCTTTTTGGTCTTATCGATTGAGCTTGCGCGATAGTGAACCACAAAACGCCATCAAGTATCTTAACATCGCAAAAAATTTCGTAGATACCTTCTATGGTTTAATGGCGTTGCAAATTTCAGGTCAAAAAATATCTGTAAATTTTCAAGGTCCATTTATTTCAGATGAATTCGTTCCATGGCTTACTCGAACAAGAGGTGGAAGACGTGTATTGGCTTTGTTACAAATTGGAGATTGGACCAGAGCTAGTAGGGAGTTGCGTTATTTGTATTCAGAGGCATCTTTTTCACAGCAAAAAGATATGATGATGTTTGCGGTTTCTCATAATATGCCAGGACTTGCTTTCAGATTAGCTGATTTACATTTAAAAAATACAGGCGAAGCATTCAATTCAGCATTGTATCCGGAGCCTGAAACGCATATAAAATTTGATATTGATCCCGCTATAATTTATGGGATTATAAGGAAAGAATCTAGTTTTTACCCGCTTGCAAGAAGCAGGGCTCGCGCTACGGGGCTAATGCAAATTATGCCTGCAACNGCNGCCTTNATTTCAAAAGACAGACGTTTTGTCAATACAAACAGACACTTGCTTAANAATCCAGATATCAATTTAAAATTAGGTCAAGATTACATTTTTCATTTGCTAGATACTCCAGTGGTTGACCAACATTTATTTAAACTGTTAGCTGCTTATAACGCTGGTCCTGGCAATTTAAATAAATGGATAAAAAAAATTGATTATAGAGGAGATAGTTTTTTACTTCTGGAGTCATTACCCGCAAGAGAAACACGAGCATATATTAAAAGTGTTACTATGAATATTTGGATGTATCGGTTAAAACAGGAAAGTAATTTATCTCAATTAAGAACTCTTGTGCATGGAAACATTAGAAATGGAGATATCGCTTTTTTGAGACCAAATGTTATTTCTGATTGATTTTATAGTATAACCACCAATCAAGAGAGGAATTTGCGATGTCCAAATTGGACTTAACTAGAAATTTTGTCCCAGTTAAGATAGCAGTTTTGACAATATCTGATACGAGAAGTTTAAAAAATGATAAATCTGGGGATTTGCTAGTTTCAAAGATTACGGATGCTGGCCATTTCTTAGTAAAGAGGGAAATCACTCAAGACAATATTCAGAAAATTAAGATAAACTTGCAACAAAGTATTCGAGATCCAGATATAGATGTTGTGATATCGACAGGTGGAACTGGACTTACTGGTAGAGATGTAACGCCTGAGGCATTTCGAAGCATTTTTGAGAAAGAAATTGAGGGGTTTGGAGAGATGTTTCGATATCTTTCTTTTCAGAAAATAGGGACATCAACTCTGCAAAGTAGGGCACTTGCTGGTGTATCAGGAGGCACTTATCTCTTCGCTTTACCAGGTTCACCATCAGCATGCAGAGATGCTTGGGACGATTTGTTGGTTCATCAGTTAGATTATCGCCATAAACCCTGTAACTTTGTTGAAATTATGCCTCGTTTACTTGAGGCAGGAATTTCAGGACGTTGAATTAGTTAATGGCTAATCAACTTCCTTCTTTTGAACTCGAGGAGAAATATAAAAAGTATGGTTTAGTTGTAGGTGTTGATGAGGTAGGCAGAGGACCTTGGGCGGGACCTGTTATGGCAGGAGCAGTTTGGATTAACCCTACTCTCTTGTCATCTCTACCCAAAGAAATTAGAGATTCGAAGAAATTAACTGCCAAAAAAAGAGAACTCATCTATAAGGAACTATCTAGCTTAAATATTGTTATGGCTACTGGCCAAGCGAATGTTGAAGAAATTGATAGTTTAAACATCCTTAATGCTAGTTTTCTTGCAATGGAACGAGCGGTAATCTCCCTTCAAAAAAAACTATATTCAAATATTATGACTATTCTAGTTGACGGTAATAGGCCACCAAAATTTCAAAAATTTACTGGAAACATTAATTTNATTCCAGTTGTGGGGGGTGATAATATTAGTCTTTCAATTGCAACAGCATCAATCATAGCCAAACAAACCAGAGATTTATATATGAGCCAACTTCATCAGAGTTATCCACAATACGGCTTCAACAAAAATAAAGGTTATGGCACAAAA
>FUFK010037577.1_pt1 | contig 12995 bp, 13 predicted proteins | sample 1021851 | NCBI WGS metagenome assembly FUFK01 (sample SAMEA51879418, study PRJEB19060) | metagenome | reverse complement strand
CAAATAATGGAAAAATTTTATTTGTATCTACAAAAAAACAAGCATCTGAAGCCATAGCTGAAGTAGCAAAAGAAACAGATCAGTATTTTGTTAATTACAGATGGTTAGGAGGAATGCTTACAAATTGGGGAACAATTTCAAATTCAATTAAAAAATTAAAAAAGTTAGAAACAGATTTAGCTGCAGAAAANAGAGGTTTTACNAAAAAAGAACTTTTAAAAATGAGTGTTAAAAAAGATAAACTTCAAAGATCTTTAGGTGGTATAGCTGAAATGAAAAAAGTTCCAGATTTAGTATTTGTTATAGACACAAATTATGAGTCTCTAGCTATTGCTGAATCTGCTAAATTGAGGATACCAATTATTGCCATTTTAGATAGTAATTCTAACCCAGATAATATTGACTACCCAATTCCAGGTAACGATGACGCGAGAAGAGCAATTGATCTTTATTGTAATTTAATAAAAGAAACTATCAACAGCGCTAAAAGCTCAATACCAGCAGTTGAGAAAAAAAAAGATAAAGTAAAAGATGATGATAAAACAAAAACTATTCAGGAATTAGATAGAGAAAAATTAGAAAAAAAATTTTCTAAAGATGANAAGGAGAAATTAAACTAATGAGCGATGTAGAAAAAGTAAAAAAACTTAGAGAAGCAACTGGTGCTGGTTTTAAAGATTGTAATTTAGCAATTAAAGAGTCGGATGGAGATTTAGACAAGGCAATTGAAATTTTAAGAGTTAAAGGTATTTCAAAAGCATCTAAAAAAATGTCTAGAGATGCGAAGGAAGGGGTTGTTGTAGTTAGTGGAGATGAAACCAAAACTTCAGTAATTGAAGTAAATTGTGAAACAGATTTTGTTGCAAAAAATGACGATTTTATTAACTTCGTTAAAGAGTTAAGTGAATTAAATAATCAAAATAATTCAAACATTGAAGATTTAAAGACTTCTAAAATGAAAAATGGACAAACGGTTGAGGACAATCTAGTAGCTTTAATTGCAAAAATTGGTGAAAAAATTACAATTGGTAAAGCTAAAACTATTCAAAATTCTGAGGGTGTAAACAACCATTATCTTCATACAGTTGTAAAGGATAATGTTGCAAAATTAGCTGTTATGGTTTCATTAGATACTAAAGATAATTCAGATATAGTTAAAACATTTAGTAAGCAACTGTCAATGCATATTGCAGCATCAAACCCACTAGCTTTAGAGTCTAGTTCAATTGATCAAGCTATTTTAGACAAAGAGCAAGAGCTAGTTACTGAAGAGTTAAAAAACTCTGGTAAACCAGAGGATATTGCAAAAAAAATAAGCTTAGGTAAAATGAATAAATTTAAAGAGGAAAATTCTCTTTTAACTCAAGCTTGGGTTATGGAACCCAAGAAAAAAGTTCAAGATGTTTTAAAAGAACTTTCTATAGCTGATTTAAAAATAAAAGAGTTTTATAGAATAAAGATTGGAGAATAAATGTTTGATGANAAATCATACAGCCTTAAAATGGATAAAGCCATTGAGGTTTTCTCTAAAGAACTATCTTCATTACGTACTGGTAGAGCAAATGCGTCTATGTTGGATCTAATTAAAGTTGATGTGTATGGACAACAAATGCCAATTAATCAAATTGGAAGTATAACGACCCCAGAACCAAGAATGATAAACATTCAAGTTTGGGATACTAATAATGTTCCATTAATAGACGCGGCCATTAAAAAATCAGACCTTGGACTCAATCCTCAAATAGACGGACAGCTAGTTAGATTGCCAATACCTGAACTTAATGAAGAAAGAAGAACTGAACTTAAAAAATTAATTAAATCCATAGGTGAAAAATGTAAAGTTGCAATTAGAAACATTCGTAGGGAGGCTAACGAGGATCTCAAAAAACTTTTAAAATCAAAAGAAATTGGTGAAGATGAAGAAAAATCTTATGAAAAAAAAGTCCAAATAATTACTGATGATCATATAAAATCAGTTGATGAAAAAGTTTCTTTTAAAGAAAAAGAAATAATGACAATATGAACCCATTGAAACATGTGGCCATTATCATGGATGGTAATGGGAGATGGGGTATAAAACATAAAAATTCAAGAAATGCAGGTCATAAAGCTGGTTTAAACACTGTCGAAAAAATAATCAAAGAAACAATTAAAAAAAAAATAAGTTTTTTAACATTGTATGTTTTCTCAACTGAAAACTGGAAAAGACCTAAAGAAGAGGTAAATTATTTATTTAAATTATTAGAAAATTTTTTAATTTCTAGAATTGAAGATCTTCATGCACAAAATATCAAATTAAAAATAATTGGAATTAAAAATTTTTCAAAAAATCTTAATAAACTTTTGAAGTACTCTGAAAAGAAAACTTCCAAAAATACTTCTTTACAAATTAATTTAGCACTAAATTATGGATCAAAAACTGAAATCTTACATGCTTTGAAATTGATCTCTAAAAATAAAAAAAAAATTACAGAAAAAAATTTTATAAATTATTTACAAACTAAAAATATACCAGATCCAGATTTATTAATAAGGACAGGTAATACAAATAGGTTAAGTAACTTTTTATTATGGCAACTTGCTTATTCAGAAATTTTTTTTGAAAAAAAACTATGGCCGGCATTCAACGTAAAAGATTATAATAAAATTATTAAAAAATATAAAAAAATCAAACGAAATTATGGAAATATTTAATGTCTAAAGAATTTGAAAAAAGAATACTTAGTACAATAATTTTATTTCCACTAAGTTTTTTCATCATTTTAAAAGGATCCTTATTATTTAATTTGTTTTTATTAGTTTGTTTTACTATTACATCATTTGAGTGGCATCAGATGAGTAAAAAAAAAAAATATCATCCTATAGGATTTTTATTTTTATTTTTTTCTTTTTTTAGTGCTTATCATTTAAGAAATGATTTTAATGATCTAAGTTTAATAATTTTTTTGATAATCCTATTTACATGTATTTCTACAGACATAGGTGGTTATATTTTTGGAAATATTTTTAAAGGACCTAAATTAACCAAAATAAGTCCAAAAAAAACCTACTCAGGAATGATCGGAGGCTATATTTTGTCGATAATAACAATTTATATTTTTTTTAATTACTTATATTTGTATAATGACAGTATTATACTGTTTACTGCTGAAACATTTTTAACTGTATTCTTAATATCAACTGTAAGTCAAATAGGTGATATTATAATCTCTTTTTTTAAAAGATTGTCTAAAATTAAGGATACTGGTAAATTAATACCTGGCCATGGTGGCTTACTTGACAGAATTGATGGGATGATTTTTGCTTTTCCATTTTCCTATATAATATTTTCACTTAGAATTTAAAATGAAAAAAAAAATTGTAATTTTAGGGTCAACTGGATCAATTGGAAAAACGTTATTAAATATTATTAGCAAAGATAAAAAAAATTTTGAAGTTGTTTTATTAACAGCTAATAAAAATCATAAACTATTGTTAAAACAAGCTAAAAAATTTAAAGTTAAGAAAGTTATACTTTCAGATAATCAAACATTTGAGAAATATAAATTTGATTTTTTAAAAAACAAAATAAAAATTTTTAATAACTTTAAAAACATTGATAAAATTTTAAAAACAAAAAAAATAGATTATACGATGAGCTCTATTGTTGGTGTGGACGGACTTTATCCAACAATTAGTCTGATTAAATTTTCAAAAACAATAGCTATTGCTAATAAAGAATCTATAATTTGTGCATGGAATTTAATTAAGAATGAACTTAATAAATACAAAACAAATTTTATACCTGTTGACTCGGAACATTTTTCTATTTGGTATTCAATAAATCACTATAAAAAAAAAAATATTGATAAAATTTATTTAACTGCCTCAGGTGGGCCATTATTAAATATAAAAAAAAAATTTTTTAAAAGTTTAAATGTAAAGCAGATAACAAAGCATCCCAATTGGAATATGGGAAAAAAGATTAGTGTCGATTCATCTACTTTAATGAATAAAGTACTAGAGGTGATAGAGGCTAAAAAAATATTTCAATTAGATTATGATCAAATATCTATTTTAATTCATCCAAAATCATACATACATGCATTAGTAAAATTCAATGATGGAATAATTAAATTAGTTGCTCATGATACTACAATGGAAATTCCAATTTTTAATACTATTTACGACAATGGTGAAATGAAATTGAAAAGTAAAAAGATAGATATAAATAAATTAAATAATTTAAATTTAAAAAAAGTAAATGTCATAAAATTTCCATTTGTTAAAATTTTAAAATATTTACCATCAAAAGACTCTTTATTTGAAACAGTATTAATCTCGATTAACGATGAATTGGTAAATTTATTCCTGAATAAAAAAATATCTTTCTTGGATATTTCAAAAATTTTATTAAAAACCATTTTTTCTAAAGAATTTAAAAAATATAAATTTTTAAAGCCTAAAAATGTTAATGAGATAGTAAAACTAAACAAATATGTTCGTTTAAAAATTAATTCAATGTGTATATAAACCTAATATTGATATGCTTAAAAAAATCAATTTATTTGTAGTTATAATTTGTTTGTATTTTGGATTTTCTTCAAGTTCAAAATCATTTGAAGAAATAATTATCACTGGAAATGATAGAATTTCTAAACAGACCATAATAATGTTTTCAGGTATTGAAAAAATAAAACAAAGAGAAAATATTAATATAAATAAAATTTTAAAAAACCTCTATGAAACTAATTTTTTTGAAAATGTATCAGTATCTTTAGATGAAAAGAATCTTAAAATAGATGTGGTTGAATTTCCAATAATAGAAAAAATTGAATTTGATGGCGTTAAAGCAAAAAAAATAAAAAAACAACTTAATGATAATATTAAACTTAAAAGCAGATCTTCATACAATGAAATTTTAGTTTCAGAAGATATAAAATCTATTAAATTTCAATTAAAAAAAATTGGTTATTACTTTTCTAACGTAGAAGCAGTTATAGAAAATTTAGCCAATAAAAGAATTAATTTAATTTATAAAATTGAACTTGGAAATAAAGCAAAAATTAAAAAAATTACATTTATTGGGGATAAAATTTTCAAAGATGGGAAACTAAAAGGAATCATTGTAAGTGAAGAGTATAAATTTTGGAAATTTATATCAGGAAGAAAATTTTTAAATGAGGATGTTATAAAATTAGACAAAAGATTACTCAGAAATTTTTATTTAAATAAAGGTTTTTATAATGTTGAAATAAATTCATCCTTTGCAAAACTTATTAATGATGATGAGTTCGAGCTAGTTTACACCATCAATCCAAAAAGAAAAATTTATTTTAATAATTTAAAAATTAATTTACCAGATGATTTTGATATAACTAATTTTAAAGAATTGAATTATTTTTTGACAAGTTTAAAAGGAAAACCTTACTCATTAAATTCAGTCGAGAAGATTTTAAGCAAAATTGATAATATTACAATTCAAGAAGAATATAAATCTGTAAAAGCTACCATTGATGAAAGTATTAGCAAAGATGAATTAGATATAAATTTCAATATACAAGAGACTGATAAATTTTTTGTAGAAAGAATAAATATTTATGGAAATAACGTCACACGAGAATCTGTAATTAGAAACGAACTAGAAATAGATGAAGGTGATCCTTTTAACGAAATTTTACAATCAAAGTCAGAAAATAATTTAAGAGGTCTAAATTTCTTTAGAAACGTTTCTTCAGAAATTTTAAAAGGCACAGCTAAAAATTCTAAAATTATAAACATTTCTGTAGAAGAAAAGCCAACAGGGGAAATTATGGCTGGTGCGGGACTTGGCAATGAAGGAGGAACATTTACAGTTGGTGTAAAAGAAAATAATTATCTAGGTAAAGGTCTTGCTGTAGAGGCAAATGGCACTGTAACACCTGAGACTTTTAAAGGTAAATTATCTGTAAGTGATCCTAATTATAAAAATTCTGATAAATCAATGTTTTTCAATGTTCAAGCGATAGAAATTGATCGGATAACTGATTTTGGTTATAAAGCACAAAAAACTGGTTTTGAATTAGGAACTGGTTTTGAATACTTAGAAGACTTATATCTTAATTTATCTACAAGATCATTTGTTGAAAAAATTGAAACTGACTCAACAGCTTCTGCTAGACAACAAAAACAAGAAGGAAATTATTGGGATACTTTTCTTAAATTTAGAATAAATTATGATAAGAGAAACCAAAGATTTAGACCAAGTGATGGTTTTATATCTAATTTATCTGTAGACCTTCCTATTATTAGTGACACAAATACATTAACAAATTCCTATACCTATAAAGTATTTACTGATTTATATGAAAATAATATTACAAGTATGTCATTTTATGTTGAGGCTGCTAACTCAATAACAGGTGATGACATAAAATTATCTGAAAGACTTTTTATTCCATCAAGAAAGTTAAGAGGTTTTGAAAGTGGTAAAATTGGACCAAAAGATGGAAATGATTTTATTGGAGGAAATTTTGCAACATCAATTAATTTTAATTCGACTTTACCTGTTATTTTTGAGAACGCTCAAAACTTAGATGCTTCAATATTTGTTGATGTAGCAAATCTTTGGGGAGTAGATTACGATTCTTCTATTGATGATTCAAATAAAATTAGAAGTTCAATTGGAATAGGTGTTGATTGGTTTTCTGTTGTAGGGCCTATTAATTTTTCTTTCACCGAAACTTTATCAAAAAAAACTACTGATGTAACAGAATCTTTTAGGTTCAATATTGGAACAACATTCTAATGAAACATCTTAAATTTATTTTATTATTTATCTTATTTCTAAGTAGTGGATATACAGAAACAAAAGCACAACAAAATGTTGCTTTTGCAGATATAGATTTAATAATTAAAAGTACAAATGTAGGAAGATTGACCTTGGATAAAATAAATCAAGTAAATAATACAAATATCGAAAAACTTAAAAGCTTTGAAGAAGAAATTAAAATTGAAGAAGATAAAATAAATAAAAAAAAAAATTTGATATCAAAAGAAGAATTTCAAAAAGAAATAAATCAACTTCGTATAAAGCTTAATGAATTTAATAAAAAAAAAAATATGATGTCTGATAGTTTTAAAACCGTTAAAAGTAAAGAATTGGAAAATCTTTTTAAAATCATTAATCCTGTTATTCAAAATTATATGAACGAAAATTCAGTACAAATTTTACTTAATAGCAAAAATATATTTATGGGTAAAAAAGAAATTGACTTAACTCAACAATTAATAGATGAAATAAATAAACAGGTTAAACAATAATGACAAAATTGAATAAAGATCAAATTATTGAGCTCCTACCTCATAGAGAGCCAATGCTTCTTATTGAAGAGCTTTATGATATTAAAAAACTAACTTCTGCAACCGCAGTTGTTAACGTAAAAAAAGATAGTTTTTTTGTACAAGGGCATTTTCCAGACAATCCTGTTATGCCAGGTGTTCTAATAGTTGAGTCATTTGGTCAAGCTGCTGCAGCACTTACAGCAAATGGTTTAGATAAAGCTACCTATGAAAATAAATTAGTCTTCTTAATGGGTGTGGAGAAAGCCCGATTTAGAAATCCTGTTATACCTGACTGTGAACTAATTCTTAAAATTGAAGCAATTAGATCTCATGGTAAAGTGTGGAAGTACAAAGGCGAAGCTTTTGTTAATGATAAGAAAATGGCTGATGCAATTTGGTCAGCTACGATTGTAGACAAGAAATAAATAGCAATAAATATTGATAACTTATTTAAAATTGCTTTGGTAAAAGCAATTATGTCTAATCCATTTTTTAAAAATCATGGTCCATTAAAAATCTCTGAAATAGTAAATTTTTTAAACATAAATATTGACAGTTTACACTATAAAAAAAATATTCATGATATTAAAGATCTTGCTTCATCTACCAAAAATGACTTAACTTTTTTTCATTCAAAAAAATATAAAGACGTTGCAAAAAAAACTAAAGCTTCATTTTGTTTAACTACAGAAGTTTTAAAAACAGAATTACCTGAAAGTTGTTTACCTTTAGTTGTTGACAATGTATTACTTTCTACTTCAAAAATTACATCGATTTTTTATCCAGACTCTATACATGATATTTTTGACAATACCGTAACCTTAATTGATGATACTCAATTTAAGGACAAAGTTATTTATGGTAAAAATATTTTAATTGGAAATAATGTTTCGATTGGAAATAACTGTAAAATTGGACACAACACTATTATAGAAAAAAATGTTGTTATAGGTAATGATTGTAATATTGGATCAAATAACGTTATTAGAAATACATTAGTTAAAAATAATGTTAAAATTTTAGATAATTGTATAATAGGTAAACACGGTTTTGGTTTTTTTCCTATTAAAAATAAGAATTTAAGATACCCACATATTGGAATAGTAATAATTGAGGATAATTGTGAAATTGGTTGTGGCTCCACTATAGACAGAGGATCTATGTCAAATACTATAATAGGTAAAAATACTTATTTAGATAATCAAATACATATAGCTCACAATGTTAAAATTGGTGAAAATTCTATTATAGCAGGTCAAGTAGGCATAGCTGGGAGCTCCATAATTGGTAATAATGTTAAAATTGGTGGACAGGCTGGAATTTCAGGACATCTTAAAATTGGAAATAATGTAGAAATTGGAGGTGGCTCTGGAGTTATAAGAGATATTCCTGATAATACTAAGGTCATGGGCTATCCAGCAAAAAATATTAGAGAATTTTTAAGAGATAATAAATGATACACAAAACAGCTATAGTCGATTCAAATGCTAAAATTTCTAAAAATGTAAAAATTGGCCCTTATACTGTCATTGGTCCAAATGTTGAAATAGACGAGGAAACAGAAATTCAATCACATGTTAATATTTCAGGTAATACTAAAATTGGAAAAAATAATATAATTTATCCATTTGCTTCAATAGGAAATGATCCACAAGATTTAAAATTCCAAGGTGAAGAAACAAAATTGGAAATTGGTGATAATAACAAAATTAGAGAATATGTTACTATAAACCCAGGAACAAAGGGCGGCGGTGGATTGACAAAAGTTGGTAATAACTGTTTATTTATGGTCTCAGCTCATATTGCTCATGATTGTTTTGTTGGTGATAATGTAATTTTAGCAAACAATGTGCCATTAGGAGGACACGCGCAAATAGGTGATAATGCTATTATTGGAGGTAATTCAGCTGTTCAACAGTTCACTAGAGTAGGCAAATCAGCAATGATAGGTGGGATGTGTGGTGTNGTTAGNGATATAATTCCATATGGTATAGCNCATGGAAACAGAAGTATTTTACAAGGATTGAATTTAATAGGTTTAAGAAGNAANAATATTNCAAATAAAGAAATAATGATTTTAACCGATGCTTACAAAGAAATNTTTAAAAATGAAAATTTAACAGAGAATTTAAANAATTTATCAAAAGATTTTAAGAGTAATGAACTAGTAGCAGAAGTTATTGGATTTATAGAAAAGGATAAAAAAAGACCAATTTGTTCACCGTTTTCAAAATAAAATGATAGGATTGTTTTTAGGTGATACNGATTTTTCNGAAATAGTTTTAAANAAAATAAAAACAAAAAAAATTAAATATTTCATTATTGATTTTTCAAAAAAAAATAGATTTAAGAAGAATAAGAATTCATTTAGAATAAGTATTGGAAAATTTGGAACAATTATAAATTTAATTAAACAAAAAAAATGTAAAAAAGTTTTATTTGCAGGNAAGATTGCAAAACCAAATTTTTCTTCTTTAAGATTAGATTTTAAAGGTATTTATTATATGCCAAGTGTAATNAGAGCNGCTAAGATTGGTGANGCAGCTATAATNAAATCNATAATAGAAATNTTAAGNAATGAAGGNATAAAGGTCATTAGCTCTATATTTTTTAATCCAGAACTATCTTTAAAGAAAGGTTGTTACACCAAACTTAAGCCTAATCAACAAGATTTAATATCAATTAAAAAAGGGAAAATTTTTTTTAATAAAACAAAAAGTTTAGACCACATCCAAGCGTTAGTTGTTAAAGGAGATAAAATTTTAGCTAAAGAAGGTAAAGAGGGTACAAAAAAAATGTTATCAACATTAAAGAAAAAATCAGATGGTATCTTAATTAAATTACCAAAAAAGAAACAAGATTTGAGAATGGATCTCCCAACAATTGGTTTACAAACTTTTAAGGANGNTATTAAAAAGTATGGATTACGNGGTGTNGTTTTACAATCTAAAAAGAATATTTTTCTAGATAAACTNAAATGCATNNAATTTGCTAATAAGAANAAGATATTTATCAATATTATATGAAAAAAATATTCATACTCACAGGNGAGCCTTCTGGAGATAAATTAGCTTCAACGGTTATTTCNAANTTAAAATCTCAAAATCCTAATATTGAATATTTATCTGTTGGTGGAAATCATTTAAAAAAATTAGGAATTGAAAGTATTTTTAATTTAAATGAAATAACTTATCTAGGTTTTACGAGTATTTTATTAAATATATTTAAAATTAGAAATAAAATTAACTANACTGTTAATGAAATAATAAAATTTAACCCTGATATATTATTTTCTGTTGATAGCCCTGATTTTACTATGAGAGTTGCTGAGAGAGTNAAAAAAATTAANAATAATATNAAAACAATTCATTATGTAGCTCCACAAGTTTGGATATGGNGAAAAAATAGAGTAAAAAAAATTAAAAAATATATCGATCATATTCTTCTATTATTTGACTTTGAAAAAAAATATTTTGATGAAGAAAATATTAAAAATACTTTCGTTGGACACCCATTAATTGAGAATAATCAAGATAATAAAAAAATTGTTGAAAATATAATTCCTAAAGATAAAAAAATTATATCAATTTTCCCTGGAAGTAGAAAATCTGAAACAGATGTATTATTAAATATTTTAATTGATTTTATAAAGCTAATGAACAAAAGACATAATGATTTTTATTTTTACTTTCATGCAACTGATGAAAATAAAAATTTAATTTTGTCAGAAATTAAAAAATTTAATTTTGAGAATGTAGATGTGGTTTCAGATGATGGTATTAAATCTAAAATTTTATCTAATTCAGTTTTTGCTGTGTCTAAATCTGGAACAGTTTCACTACAAATTTCAAGCTCAAACATACCTTCTATAATTATTTATAAACTCAGTTTTATTAATTTTATGATATTTAAAATGTTAGTTAACGTTAAATTTGCAAATATAATCAATATTATCAATAATCATGAAGTCATTCCTGAATTATTACAAAGTGAATGTAATGCTGATGAAATTTATAGATCTGTAATTTATCTTTTAAAAAACCCTGACCTTATCAAAAAACAATTATCTGATTGTTCAAAAACATTAGAAGGAATTAGATCTAAAACTTCTTCATCTGAAGAGGCTTGTTTAGTTTTAAGAAATTATCTTATCCAGCCTAATTAACACCTCTTTTTTGCCAAGAGCTATAACTATATCATATAAACCAGGACCAAATTTTGACCCAGTCAAAGCAATCCGTATAGGCTGACCAACTCCCTTAAAATTTGTATCATTTGTTTTAATCAAATTATTTACTACAGGCTCTAAACTCTCCTTATTTATATTTGATATAAGTGATAATTCTTTAATAAATTCTGAAATAATTTTTTTTGCTTTATCATCAATCAATTTGAAATCATCCTTATTGAAGTTAACTTCATCATTGATGATAAACTTTGCATTATTATATATATCTTCTAAGGTTTTGGCTTTATTTTTTAAAAAAGATAATGAAGATTTAATTTTCGTTTCTTTATCACTTTTAATTTCTTCTTTATAAATTTTGCAATATTCAAATAGATTTTGATAAAGATCGTTCTCATCTATTGTTTTTATATAGTGCTCATTCATTGATAATATTCTGCTCATATCTAGTTTGGATGGTGATTTACCAATACCCTCTAAATTAAAGCACTTAATACTCTCATCCAGAGTAAATATTTCTTTGTCTTGATATGACCATCCAAGTCTAAGTAAATAGTTTCTTAATGCATCAGGCATTATACCTATTTTTGAGTAGTCATCTAACGTTGAGGCATTATCTCTTTTTGAAAGTTTTTTACCTTCAATAGTATGAATTAATGGAATGTGCGCAAATTCAGGAACATCCCAACCCATTGCTTGATATATTTGTATTTGTTTAAAAGTATTTATCTTGTGATCATCTCCTCTAATTATATGTGTCATTCCCATTTGATGATCGTCAACGGTTGCAGAAAGGTTGTAAGTCGGCGTTCCATCGTTTCTTAAAATTATAAAATCTTCTATTGTATTATTTTCAATTTCAATATCTCCTTGAACTAAATCTTTAAGTTTAGAATTTCCATTTATTTTACTTTTAAATCTAATCACGGGTTTAATATCTTTAGGAGCATCTTTTTCATCAGAATCTCTCCATTTTCTATTATAAATATATGGCATCTTTTTTTGCCTAGCTCTTTTTTTTTGTTCCTCTATCTCTTCAGCAGAGCAGTAGCATTTATATGCGTTACCTTTTTTTAATAATTCATTAGCAATTTTAATGTGATCTTCTATTTTTTGTGACTGAATATATTCTTCACCATCATGCTCAATTCCTATCCACTTTAATGATTTAATAATTTGTATTTTGTATTCTTCTTTTGATCTTTCTTTGTCAGTATCTTCAATTCTTAGGTGAAAAGTTCCTTTTTGATTTTTAGAGAACAACCAATTAAATAAGGCAGTTCTAACCCCTCCAATATGAAGAGCTCCAGTAGGGGATGGAGCAAAACGTGTTGCTACTTTAGACATCAATGTTGTTTAGACTATTTTTTTAGAAGTTTCTATATAAAGATACTAAAACTCCTTGAACTTTTACTCTATCAGGTCCAAAAATCTTAGTTTCATAGTTTCTATTAGCACTTTCAAGCGCTACAACTTTACCTTTTTTTCGAATTCTTTTTAACATTGC
>FUFK010064674.1_pt1 | contig 13001 bp, 10 predicted proteins | sample 1021851 | NCBI WGS metagenome assembly FUFK01 (sample SAMEA51879418, study PRJEB19060) | metagenome | reverse complement strand
TTACATGGCTTTTTGTTATTGTTAAGTGTTCAATATTATGGAGTATATTTAATTAAAATGAACCACAAATTACTTGCTCTTGGTGGTGATGGAATAGGTCCTGAAGTTCTAGAATCTGGTTTATCAATATTAGAAGCTATTTCAAAAAAAAATAATTTAAATTTTGAAATATCTTTTGATCTTATAGGTGGAACTTGTTGGGATAAATACGGAACTTTTTGTAGGAATTCTACGATTGAAAAAGCTATAGAATCTGATGCTATTCTGGTTGGAGCCGTTGGTGGTCCTAAATGGGATGCTATGAAAATTAAAGGAGATCCAGAGGAACAAGATGGTTTAATGTGCTTAAGAAAAAAACTAGGAGCATTTTTTGGAATAAGGCCAGCAAAAAACTATAAAAGTCTTCAAAATATTATTCCTTTCAATAAAGAATATGTACAAAATTCTGAAATAATTATTTTAAGAGAAATGTGTGGGGGTGTGATGTTTTCAAAACCAAGAGGTTTAAAATTTCTAGAAAATGATGAGCGCTATGGATTTGATACTGCTGGTTATAATGAGTGTGAAATAAGGGAATTTGCTAAATGTGGATTTGAATTAGCAAAAATGTATAATAAAAATATTATTTCCATCGATAAATCTAATGTAATGGAAAGTTATCGTCTCTGGAGAGATGTAGTTCAAGAGGTATCNAATGATTATAATAATATCAATTTAGAGCATCTNTATGCAGATAATTGTGCGTATCAGATGATCATGAATCCAAAAAATTTTGATATNATATTAGCTTGTAATTTTTTAGGTGATATATTTTCAGATCTTGCAGCTACTATTTCTGGTAGTCTTGGGATGCTACCTTCTGCTTCTCTTTGTGGATCCCCACTAAATAAAACAAAAGGTATTTATGAACCTGTACATGGAACAGCTCCTGAGTTAGTTGGAACTGGGACGGCCAATCCGATTGGTATGATTTTGAGCATTTCAATGATGTTAAAGTTTTCATTTGGGCTAGAGGAAATCTCAAAAAAGATAGAATTAGCTATAGATAAAACACTTCAAAAGGGATTTCATACAAAAGATCTAAAAGGCAGTTGCTCAACGAATGAAATAACAGATCAGATAATAAAAGAATTAAAATTATGCCTATAGAATTTGATTATATAATCGCAGGTGGAGGATCTGCTGGATGTGTATTAGCTTCACGATTAGCAAGCAACTCTAATGATAGTATATGTTTAATTGAGGCAGGAGGAAAAGGTAAAAATCTTTTTATTAAAATGCCTGCTGGTAATGGATTTATTTTTGGAAATCCTAAATTTGATTGGGGATATCAATCAGTAAAACAAACCCAATTAAATAATAGAAAAATTTATTTTCCTAGAGGCAAAGCTTTGGGTGGAAGTTCTATAGTTAATGGTATGATTTATATCAGAGGAGTTCCACAAGATTATGATAATTGGAGACAAATGGGTCTTGATGGCTGGGGATACTCAGATTTATTACCTTACTTTAAATATTCTGAAGGATCTATAAATCGAAAAAGTAAGTTTCACGGAAATCAAGGGCCATTAAAAGTTGAACCAGCTAGAAACTTTTCAGAACTAGATAAGGCTTTTATNAAAGCTTCAGTTGAGTCAGGCCATGAATTATTGGATGATTTCAATGCAGATAAAAGATCAGGGGTTTCAAGGGTAGATAGTACTACCTATCGTGGTGTGAGGCAATCTTCAGCAATTGCTTATTTAAAAAAAAATCCAAAAAATTTAAAAATTTTTACTAATACAAGAGTAAGCAGAATTTTATTTAAAAAAAATAAGGCAATTGGTATTGAAACTATAGATGGAAGAAAAATCTATGCAGGGAAAGAAGTTATCATATCACAGGGTGCATTTGGAACACCACAATTGCTTATGTTATCTGGTATAGGTGATGCAAAACATTTGATGTCACATGATATCAAACCCCTTATTGATTTACCTGGAGTTGGACAAAATCTAGCTGACCATTTGGATGTATCTATTCAATACGGTTCAGATAGAATGGATTTAAGCACTGCAAGATATCAGAGGATTGATCGTGCTGCAGTTTTGATGGGGCAATGGCTTTTAAATGGAAGTGGACCTGGTGGAGGTTCTTTATTTTCAACTATGCTTTTCCATTCATTTAATGATCCAAATTACCCTGAGTTACAAATTTACATGACCCCAATGAATATTGATGAAAACTTAAGTGATGGAGAAAGTGAAAGTGCATCAATCTTTCAATCTTTAGGAAGAAAATTATTGGTGAGAGGAAAAAAAGTTGCAAAACCAGGGGTTCAAATTGATATTAATCTTGAAAGACCAAGATCATTAGGCAAGGTAAGTTTATATAGTTCAAATCCTTCTGATTACCCTAAAATAGATCCTAACTATTTAAGTAACAAAAAAGATTTAGATGATCTTGTTGAGGGTGTTAAAGAAGTAAGAAAAATTATGTCAGATCCTAATATAAGTAAATATCTAAATGGAGAAAAAGGACATTGGAAAAATATAAGCACAGATGAAGAAATTATATCTGCGATAAGAAATACGGCTTACACTGGGCATCATCCTTGTTCTACAGCAAAAATGGGTAACGAAAATGATATTAATTCTGTTGTAGATAAGGACTTGAAAGTATTTGGTATTGAAGGTTTAAGAATTTGTGATGCGTCTGCTATGCCTTCACAAATTACAGGTAATTTATATGCGACTGTATTAGCAATGGCAGAAAAAGCATCAGACATAATTCTAAAAAAAGAAATTAAAAAACCAGAGTTTTGAATCAATAGGATAAAATTAAATGACAGAATTAAAAAAATTTAATTATTTTGTAAATAATGAATGGAAAAAACCAGTATCAAAAGAATATTTTCAAAGTGAAAATCCTGCTACAGGACGTCCTTGGGCATTAGTTCCAGATTGTAGTCAAGAAGATGTAGATTTAGCAGTGAAAGCAGCAAAAAATGCTTTTTATTATGGACCTTGGGGTAAAATGATGCCAGCTGAAAGAGGTAGGTGCCTAAGAAAAATTGGAGATGCAATATCAAAAAATGCTGAACGTATTGGAAAAGTTGAAACAACTGATAATGGGAAGCTTCCAAAAAATATTACTCCAAGTTTGCAGAAAAACTCATGGCAAGTTGATAGCTGGAATTATTATTCAGGTATGTGTGATAAATTTGAAGGTAGTCTTATTCCTGCGGAAGTTCCTAATATTCATAATTATTTACAATGGGAACCTTTTGGAGTTGTTGCTCAAATACTTCCTTGGAACTCTCCTATTGGAACACTAATTTGGAAATTAGCACCTTGTTTAGCAGCAGGTAATACAGTTGTTCTCAAACCATCAGAGTTTGCAAGTTGTTCAACTTTGGAATTAATGGATGTTTTATTGGAAGCTAATTTACCACCTGGAGTTATAAATGTGGTAACTGGTTTTGGCAACAAAATTGTTGAACCTTTAGTTGATCATGAAGATGTTAGAATGGTATCTTTTACAGGNGGTACCAATGGAGGTCGNATAGTTGCAGGAATTGCTGCAAAAAGNGCTAAACCAACAGTAATGGAACTAGGAGGTAAATCTCCACAAATTGTACTCCCTGATTGTGATTTAGAACTTGCGGTTAATGGAATTATTTCAGGAATCTTTCCTGCTGCGGGACAAAGTTGTATTTCTGGATCTAGATTATTGATTCATGAGAATGTTATTGAAGAATTTACTAATTTGTTAGTTGAAGCTGTTAAAGATGCAAAAGTTGGGAATCCCAACGATCCTTTAACACATGTAGGGCCGATTGCTCATAAGCTACACTACGAAAATATTTTAAAAAAAATTGAAAAAGCAATTAATGATGGACACCAATTAATATTAGATGGAAGANCTAAATCAAAGTCNGAAGGATANTATATAGGCCCAACTATTTTTAAGAACGTTCCCAATGAAACTGATTTATCTCAAAATGAAGTGTTCGGTCCTGTAGTTTCTACACAATCATGGGTAGAAGAAGAAGAAGTCATTAACATTGCAAATGATACTATTTACGGGCTTGCGGCTGGTATNTGGTCAAAAGATGTTGCAAAAGCNATGAGGATAGCAAATAGAATTGAAGCAGGAACAGTTTATATTAATAATTACTTTAATGCTTCTACTCAAAGCCCAGTTGGTGGATTTAAACAATCTGGTTATGGTCGCGAAAATGGTTGGGAAGGTATGAGATGTTTCATGCAAACAAAATCTGTTTGGTTATCAACAAGTCCTTCTGAAAACAACCCATTTGTATAATAATATGAGAATAATATTTCTTTAGATTTAAGTTATAATTATAAGGAAAAATTTTTGACTACAATTTCAAAAATCGATTTAAAAGACAATAGAGTTGTTTTATCAGTATCTAAAGTTGATAATTTATTAAAAAGAATATTTATATCGTTAGGTTGCTCAAGCAAAAAATCTTCTGAAATATCCGANCACCTAATTGACGCAAGTTTGTGTGGTGTTGAAAGCCATGGNGTATTTCGTGTTTTGCAATATGTAGAATGGTATAAAAAAGGATACTTATCCACTTCTGCAAAACCTGAGCTTAAAAAACTTTCACNAAATACATTTGAAATTGACGGCGGTGGTGGTTTAGGTATTCCAGTTATGAATTTTGCATTTAAAAAAGCAATCTCTAATTCAAAAAAAAACAGTATTTCTGCTGTAGCAATTAAAAATGTTGGGCATACAGGTCGACTTGGTTTTTATGCAGATTATGCTGCTGAAAAAGGTTTGATGACTATTCTAATAAGTGGAGGAAATAGAAAAGAATGGTCTCAAGTAGCTCCATACGGAGGGATTGAAGGAAAATTACCAACAAATCCATGGTGTATAGGTTTTCCCGGTGGACTGAATGGTCCAGTTGTACTTGACTTTGCCACCTCAAAGATCGCTGGAGGATTGATATATGCTGCAAAGTCAGCTGGCGGATTATTACCAGAAGGATGTATAATTGATAAAAAAGGAAATTTAACTAGAAATCCAGATCACTATTTTGATGGTGGAGCGATCTTGCCATTTGGAAAACATAAAGGCTTTGGACTTTCACTTATAGCACAACTTATTGCTGAAAGTATGTTGGGTAAAGTTAAAAAAGAGGCAAACTGGCTACTTATAACCATAAAGACAAGTATATATAATACAGATAATCAATTGAAAGAATTAGCAAGTGAAATTTTATCAGATGTAATAAATTGTAAAACTGCAACTGGTTTTAGGAGTATTCAAATTCCAGGGGAACTTGAGAGAGAAAATAAGAAAAAATCAAATAATAAAATTTATTTACCCAAAAAAACATGGGATCAAATACTTACGATTTTGCCAAATATAACTAAAAATAAAAACCCTAATTGATAACTTCTGCACTAAAAAAATAAAGAATATCCATCTTCAGTTATTATTTTTTTTAATTTAGTTTCATATAATTCAGATAAAAAAACTTCATTTAAAATTTCATTTATATGACCAGAAAAAACATTCTTTCCCTCTTTAAGTGCTATTACATATTCTGAGTATCTACTAATACTGTTGATATCATGCGTTGATAAAAAAATAGTAAGTTTTAGGTCTTTATTTAGATTGGTAATAAGTTTATAAAAATCCTGCGTCCTAGCGAAATCTAGTGATGAAGTAGGTTCATCTAATAATAATAAATTAGCTTGTTGTGCTAAAGCTCTTGCAAGCGTTGCTCTTTGCATTTCCCCACCTGAAAGAGATTTAACTAGTTGATTTTTTTTTGACCCTAAATTTAATTTATTTAGTGCCTCTTCAACTATATCATAATCTTTTTTATTCTCTGATAGAAACCAATTAGTAAATGAATTTCTTCCTAAAAAAATATACTCTATTAGAGACATACCCTCAGGTATACCAATAATTTGTGGGACATAAGCACATCATTAAAATTATTAGAATTTTTGAATAACTCCTTAACATTTTGGTTATTTATAGAGAGTGATCCTTTATAATTTAACAAACCTGCTAAAGTTTTTAATAACGTAGTTTTTCCTGCACCGTTAGGACCGATTATCGATACATAACTTCCAGAAGGAAAATCAAAGGAAATTTTGTCAATTATATTTATATTATTTATATAAACAGTAAGATCTTTAGCTTTATATCCCATCAAAAAGATCCCTTTGATGCTTTTAGTAAAAATGCAAAAAAAGGTGCACCAATAAAGGCAGTAACTATACCTATTGGTAATTCTGCTGGTGATATAACAATCCTCGAAAATGTATCAGCAAATGTTAAAAAGGCACCTCCTACAAGTGCTGATAAAGGTATCATTACTCTATAACTTGAGCTCACAGTTAGTCTAACGATATGCGGTATTACAAGCCCTACAAAAGCTATTAATCCGCTTAAAGATACTGCAACAGCTGTTAATAGAGATGATGCTGTTAAAACAATAAAATAAGTTATATTTGGATTTCCACCTAACATCCTCGCTTCATCCTCTGAAAGGCGTAGTAAATCTAATTCTTTTCTAAATAAATAAATTATTAAAAAGCAAATTAAAAAATACGGTGTTATTGTAATTACTTCATCCCATCCAGAAGTTAATAATCTTCCTATTATCCAACTATATATTTCTTGCATTGATGAATAATATTTATGCATAAAGTATGTTTGACATGATGTTAAAAAAGCTGCAGTAGCTACACCGGCAAGTAATAGGCTTGGGATAGTTTTTCCTGCATTTATGGATATAAATGCAGCACACATCACTGCTCCTAACGCACCAATAAATGCTCCAATTTGTACGGAATTAATTATAAAAAAAGAAAAATTTATGTTATATACAATAATTAAAGTTACTCCTAAACCTGCACCAGCTGCTGATCCTAATAAAAAAGGATCAGCTAAAGGATTTTTAAACACTCCTTGAAAGCCACAACCTGCAATTGCTAGTGAAGCACCCACAAGAAAACCCAGACAAAATCTTGGCAATCTCCATTCAAAGATAATGATTTGATTTATTTTGTTAATTTCAATTTGACCTTGGTTTTCGGAAAAATAATAAATAAATAAATTAATAATCTCCCAAGGAGGTATTTTTGCAGCACCTAATCCAATACTTAAAAGGAAAGACAAAAAAACTAAAGAAATTGAAATTATTAATGACTTACTTGAAATTTTAAAAACTTTTTCCATGAAAGGCACTTTGCTTTTTTATAATTAACATTACAATCAATTATTTGAGTATTCTGCTAAAATATTTACAAAATCCAAAATTCTTGGTCCCCATCTAGAAGCAATATCTTTTTGCAATAATATGATATTATTTTCTTTAACTGCGTTAATAAAACTCCATCCGGATCTAGATTTTAAAAGTTCAGAATATTTTTCATTTTTACCTGGTAATATTATAAGCTCTGGATTTTCTGAAATTATAAGTTCTGGTGAAAGTTTTGGATAACCTAACCCTGAAATATCAGCAGAATCTGCTATATTTTTAAAGTTCATTTTTTGATAAATATCTCCAATAAAACTAAACTTGGAAGGGCTGTAATAATTTTGATCAATTTCGTGATAAACTTTAATTGGATTTTTGTTTTTTCTTAAGGATACAAAAGCTTTCATTTTATTTTGCATATTTAAAATTAGTTTNTGTGCTTTTTCTGTATTGCCTGTCCTTTTTCCTAATAAATCAATTTGATCTAATATCTGTTCAAAATTATTAGGTGCAGGAAGATAAATTGTTTCAATTCCTAGTTTACTTAAAGCTTCTTTTAAATTTCTAATATTAAATGATAATATAACCAAATCAGGTTTGTATAAACTAATAGTTTCTACATTAGGTTCATATGCTGAAATTTTTGTTTTAGGAGCTTCAGGAGGAAAATTTGATAGGCTATCGACAGCTATAACTTGATTTTCTGATCCTATTTCAAATAATATTTCTGTAATAGATGGAGATAGAGACATAATTCTTTTTGGAGTTATTTCATTAGCATTTATTGCTAAATTACAAAAAAATAGAATTAATATGGAGAAATATGAACTCTTTAAAATTTGCAAAACAAAATTCATAAAGTAATAATTGTATAATAAGATTTATTGACAAAAAAAAGGTTTTTANTCTCTAAATTTATTAACAGGTTTAAATTTTGAAGTTTCTGGTACTCTTTCTTCATAAACCCAAACCGATTGATNNGGATGCATTCCTGCCCCAAAGATAGCNGGTACAGCTGAACACCTCATTTTATTTAAAAGCCTTGTATTGGCAATTCCAACTGCAGGATGTATCCCTTTATTTTTATTACATTCATTTACCCATTCATCTTTACGTTGATTAACTGTTTCAAAATTAGTTAATTCATCACAAACTAAGGTATTTTCATTTAGATCTACAGTTATAGTATCGCCGTCTTTTATTAAGGCAATTGGACCTCCTATAGCAGCCTCTGGTCCAACGTGCCCAATAACCAAACCTACTGATCCGCCTGAAAATCTACCATCTGTCATTAAACCTATCACTATATTTTTTTCACGACATAGTGCTGTAATTCTTGAAGTTGAGTCTAACATCTCGGGCATACCAGGCCCTCCAACTGGTCCTTCATATCTAACTACTACCATGTCAAAATTTGAAAAGTTCTCAGGTTGGTTATCTAGTGTATTTAATAGACTTTGCTCTCCATCAAAAACTTTTGCTTTTCCTTTAAATATCCCATTTTCTAGACCTCCTTCAACACCGGCTAGTTTTAATATTGCGCTAAACTCAGGAGATAAATTACCACCTAATAATCTTAAACCACCAGTTTTTTTAAAAGGTTTTTTTACACTATAAATTACATTCCCATCAGGATTACTTGGAGATAGCCTATTTACCTGTTGAGATAATGTTTCACCTGTACAAGTTAGTGTGTCTCCATTGAGTAATCCAGCATCCAGAAGGTTTTTTACGATGACTTGGATTCCACCCATTTTATCTATATCGACCATGGAGTACTTACCAAATGGCCTAGCATTTACTACAACTGGGACAACTGACTCAGATAAATAATTAAATTCGCTAGCACTCATAATGTCCCTATTAAAATTTGAATATCCAGCAGCTCTTGATAATTCGGGTGCATGAAGCATCACATTTGTAGATCCCCCAACACTCATTGCTACTATAATTGCATTTCTTAATGATTCTCTTGTTACAATATCTCTTGGAGTGATTTCTTTTTTTATTAGATTACTCAAATAATTTACTAATTCATTGGGGAAATCATCTAATCTACGAGAGTCTTCTGAAGCAGGAGATACCATATGAAGGGGCTGCATACCTATAACCCCAATAAAAGTTTGCATCGTATTGTAAGTAAACATCCCACCACAACTTCCAATGCCTGGACAAGATTCTAGTGCAATTCGTTTTTTTAGATCCTCATCTTTACTACCTGCAATTTGATAGCTGCTTATAATATCTAAGGGTTCTCCAGTTACACTATCTTTTCCTGGTCTTATTGATCCGTCTGACATGATAATAGCAGGTCGATTATGCTCTAAAATTGCTGCTAAAGTCCCAACAGGTGGTTTATCACAAGCGACTACTGCAATTAATCCTTCTACTCCAGTAGCACTTAAATGTTCACATACACTATCATTAGTGACTTCTCTACCAATTAGAGAGTATCGCATTTCTTTTGTACCATTCCTAATGCCATCAGAAGTAGCAAGGCTGAATTCAGGTTGAATTAGTCGCATTGCTAACTGATTGGGCTCTTTTCCTATTCTTTTTTTTAACACTTCGTGAATAACATTTACTTTTTTGCTGACACCAAGATAACACTGAGAATCTCCTTTATTACCTATAACTCCAATTGAAGGTTCATGGATTAAATCAAGGTCTGTTCCTAATTCACGAGCAATTCCAAAAGTTTGAGAGTTTCTACCTGGATTTTTATCAATTAAAACTGTCTTGGTATTTTTCATCGATACTCCTAAAAATATTTAAATTCTATATATTGTTTTTAACCATATTATCAAAGGATAATAAAGTTGGAATTAATCTTGGTAAATCATTAATATCTAGCATATTTGCACCGTCACTAGGCGCTTCGTCAGGGTTTTCATGGGTTTCTATAAATAAACCGCTCACCCCAATTGAACATGCAGCCCTTGATAAAGTCGGGACAAACTTTCTTTCTCCTCCAGATTTATCCCCTAATAAGCTAGGTTGTTGTACCGAATGCGTTGCGTCAAAAATAACTGGATAACCTGTTTCTGCCATTATATCCAAGCCTCTGAAATCATTAACTAGCGTGTTATAGCCAAATGTTGTACCTCTTTCACAAAGCATAATTTTATCATTTCCAGTACTGGATATTTTTTCGGCTACTTTCGCCATATCTGTAGGAGATAAAAACTGACCTTTTTTAACATTAATTGGCTTATCTGTATCCCCAGCTGCTAATAGCAAATCTGTTTGTCTGCACAAATATGCAGGAATTTGAAGAATATCCACTACTTCCGCTGCAATTTTACATTGATAAGGTTCATGAACATCAGTTATAGTTGGACAATCAAAATTTTCAGAAATTTCTTGTAAGATTTTCAAGCCTTCTTCTAGACCTACGCCTCTTGCTGAGTTAATTGATGATCTATTAGCTTTGTCATAACTTGATTTAAATATAAATTTAGCACTGATTTTTTCACAAATATTCGATATTTTTTCAGCGATCATTAGAGAATGGTCTCTATTTTCTATTTGGCATGGACCCAATATAAAAACTATAGGATTTGGACCTCCAATTTTTATATTTTTCAAATTTATTATTTTTTGCTTAACCATTTTGAATTAATTTATTTCTAGTTTTTCTAGTTGATCAAAAGTTTTTTTTTATTTATATCCATACTTTCTTGGCGAATAAATAAAATCAAGAAATTTTGACTTTAAATTATTTTTTTTTTTAATTCATAAATTAAAATAAAATTTTTTATTTCTAATCATAATTTTTCTAAAACATATATTGATAATTATAAATGATAAACAGATCAAAGCATAAATTAAATTTTTTTGAACGATTAACTGATCCTATGAAGTTTGGATTTAAAACAAATCCACCAAAAAAAATAGCGCAATTTATTTGGTTTTATTGTTCACAAATCAAACTTACCTTATTTTCAGTATTTTTACTAAAATTTCTGGAAGTTATTATGGATTTAGCTGTTCCAGTAATCTTTGGTTATATTATTAGCAGAATAATTGAAGTGGGGGATGTTCAATTAATAATTAAAGAGGAATTTAAATTTTTAATAGTTTTTGGTTTGTTTTTTTTAGTTATACGACCTTCATTACAATCTTTAAGTCAAGCGCTAATGGATATGGCTATAATGACAGGATTTGCAAATATCGTAAGATGGCAAAGTCATTTGAATGTGTTGGGGTTAGATGTTGGTTATTTTTCAAATGAATTATCAGGAAGATTAGCAAATAGAGTTATTGAAACGGGTCAAGCTGTTCGTGGTGTAGCTATGAAATTTCTAGAAGCTATTTTATATATAACACTTTACTTCGGCGGTACTATAACTGTGTTAGGTTATTCTAGTTTTATGATGACTTTACCAAGTTTAGTATGGTTAGCAATATTCCTTGTAATTTTATTTTTTCTTATGCCAAAGGTTCGTGAATTAAGTCATCAACATTCTTTGCTTAGGAGTAAAATGACAGGTCGAATTGTAGATTCCTATGCAAATATTAATCTTATAAAATTATTTGCAAGAAAAAATTATGAGCAATTAGGAGCAGCTGACTCCATTGATGATTTTAATTTTGGTTGGGCAAAAGTTATGAGAATTTCATTTATTATGAATGTTCTTATGTCTTTTGCTAATGCATTACTTATCATAGGAACTTTAGGATTGGGTTTGTATTTNTTAGGAAATGGTAACATTGGGGCAGGGATAGTAGCCGCTTCATTACCCTTAACATTGAGAATTTCTGAAATGTCTTGGTGGATTATGTGGGAAGTAAGCTATTTATTTGAAAATATCGGCACCATAGATGAAGGTAGGCTTACAATATCGCAAAAACCAAAGGTTATTGATGCCAATAATGCGAAAGAATTGTCTATAAAAGGTGGTGAAATAAATTTTGATAAAGTTAAATTTAACTATGGTAAACCTGGTGGCTTATTTGAGGAATTGTCACTTAAAATAAGTCATGGAGAAAAAGTTGGTTTGGTTGGAAAATCAGGAGCAGGAAAAAGTTCCATTTTAAATTTATTATTAAGGTTTTATGATGTAGATTCAGGAAAAATTCTAATTGATAGTCAGGATATCTCTCAAGTAACACAAGAATCTCTACGATCACAAATTGGAGTTGTAACTCAAGAGACTGCTCTTCTTAATCGCTCAATTTATGAAAATATTGCTTATGGAAACCCTTCTTCCTCAAGGAATGAAATATACGAAGCAGCAAAAAAAGCAGAGGCTTATGAATTTATCAGTGATTTAGAAGATAAAGATGGAAGAAAAGGGTTTTCTGCATTCGTTGGAGAGAGGGGTGTGCGGCTTTCAGGTGGGCAAAGGCAAAGAATAGCAATAGCAAGAGTTTTATTAAAAAATGCACCAATTCTTATTCTTGATGAAGCAACAAGCGCATTAGATAGTGAAATAGAAGCTGCAATCCAAAACCAGTTAAATAATATATTACGTGATAAAACAGCTTTAGTCATTGCTCATAGATTATCTACCATCAATAAGCTTGATAGGTTGATAGTTATGGAGCATGGTAAAGTAGTTGAAATGGGAACTCATAAAAGTTTGATTAAGAAGGGAGGTCATTATTCAAAACTGTGGTCTCTACAATCAGGTGGTTTTCTGCCCACTTTATAGAAAATTTAGCATTAAAAGTTACACAATAATTTTTTATTTTTGTGTATCTAAGTAAACTTTTTAATTGTTTTNAAATTTATATTTTCTCTATGCCATGTATATATGCC
>FUFK010057613.1_pt1 | contig 13001 bp, 12 predicted proteins | sample 1021851 | NCBI WGS metagenome assembly FUFK01 (sample SAMEA51879418, study PRJEB19060) | metagenome | reverse complement strand
CCTCAAGATTCCATGAAGTATCAGGCATCTTTTCGATAAAACTTATTTTTGTTATAGATTTAATGCTTTTAAAGCCATATTTCCAAGGAACAATTAATCTAATTGGACTGCCATTTTGATTGGGTAGTATGCGTCCGTAGAGCCCTACAGACAAAATAGTTAATGGATTTCTTGCCTCATCTAATCTCAATCCCTCTCTATATGGCCATGCAAGGATATTTCTTTTTTGGCCTGGCAAATTTTCAGGATCATATACAGATTCAAAGGCAATAAATTTTGCTTTGTANGTAGGCTCAGCAAGTTTTATGATGTGATTTAGTTCAAATCCTATCCATGGNACTACCATTGACCATGCCTCGACGCATCTCANNCGATATATTCTTTCCTCTAATGGAAACTTATTAATGAAATCATCTTTATTTANGNTAACTTTATTNTTGACTTCACCANCAATTGAGACAGTCCAATCNTCAGTATTNAGTTTTTCNGCATTCATCATTGGGTCTCTTTTACCNCTACCCAAACTCATAAAAGTTATTATATGAGGTTATTTGCTTGAATGTATTAGTCTCTTCATTAGTACTATATTTCATATCTTTTGAAAAAATTAATTTTTTATCATTCGAAAATAATAAATTTGAAAATGTTAATAATGAGAATGCTAAAGATGATTTTATAATAGCTCGTCTTTGATTAAAAAGCTTTTCATCAGTTACATGATTCTCTTTTAAACAATACTTTGACATTAATTAACCCACTCCCGTGCATTATTAAACAACTTAAGCCAAGGGGAAAGTTTCCATTCCTCTGGAGCCCATGAAAAATTATTTACATGAGTTAATCTTTCAGGATGAGGCATCATTATGTTTATTCTACCATCATTATTACAAAAACCTGTAACACCATTTAGTGAACCATTTGGATTGTAAGGATATTCCTCTGTATACTTCCCAGTTATATCAACATATTGCATTATCGCTTTCTTGATACTAGATTTATTTTTTATAGATATTTTTCCCTCTCCGTGAGACACGATTATTGGCAATATTGATTTATGCATATCTTTGAAGAGCATTGAGTTTGATTTTGGAATCTTTACTAGAACTTGTCTTGCTTCAAACTGATTAGAATTATTTTTTATAAATTTAGGCCAATGCTCAGAGCCAGGGATAATTGATTGTAGGTTGGATAACATTTGGCAACCGTTGCATACTCCAAGCGTAAATTTGTTCTTATCAGAAAAAAACTTCGAGAGTGAATTTAAAGCATCATGATTATATTTGATTTTATTTGCCCATCCACGTCCTGCGCCTAATACATCGCCGTATGAGAAACCGCCACATGCTACAAGACCATGATATTCGTTGAGTAATGCAGGATTAGCTATCACATCATTAGTATTTACATCATAACAATCGAATCCTGCTAGATTAAATGCATTTGCCATCTCCTTATGTCCATTTACACCTTGTTCTCTAAATATTGCAATTTTTGGCTTATTTTTTTTACTTAAATACTTCTTGCTGATANCAGATACTCTGTAGTGTAACTTAGGAATTAAATGTTCTTGATTTGTCTGATGTGAATTAATCTTTGCGTTGTACTCTGATAAAGCAGTTTTTTTATTATCTCTCTCTGATTGAATCAAATATGATAACTCACTCCAATATTTTCTTAATTTAGATATTGGTTCAGAATAATTACATGCTGTTATTTTTAGCATTGGTGTACCTTCTTTTATTATATTGCCAATATTATGCGTAATTGCCTCTAGATTATATTTACGAATAAGTTTAATAAATTCCTTTTCATATTTCTTATCTATTGCAAAAATACCTCCTAGCTCCTCATTAAACAAAAATCTTATAAGTTCTGTTTTTGATCTTTTAGAAATATTTTTTAAATCTACCGACATGTTTGATGCGAAAGCCATTTCTATTAATGTTGTAATGAGACCACCGTCTGATCTATCATGATACGCATTCAAAACATTTTTTCTTACTAGTTCTTGAGAAAGTTTATAGTAACTCAATAAATCATCAAGCTTGTTAATGTTTGGTGATTCATGGTTAGTGTAAGATAGAGTCTGGTCAAGTCCTGATCCACCCATTCTGTCTTTCCCTCTCCCCAGGTCAACCAAAAATAATTGTGATTCTTTATTTGTATACGGTGTAACATATTCATCAACATCATCTATGGATACAAATGCTGAGAGTATTAAGCTTAGTGGACTCTTAACTTCATTAGAATTATTTTTACCCCACTTTGTTGACATTGATAATGAGTCTTTGCCAACTGGAATAACTATATTACTTTTCCTACAAATTTGAGATAGTCTTTCAACGCCTTGATATAAATTAAAAAGTTCTTTTTTGTCAGATGAATTAGCCATCCAATTTGCAGATAGCTTAATTTTACTAATGTCTCCAATGTATACAGAAGATAGATTTGTGATAATCTCACCGAACGCCATCTCTACCGAGTTAGTTGCGCTTATCGATGCAATATTTGGTTTTTCACCCATTGTTAATGCTTGTCCTGAAGAAGAGTTGATATCGGTTTTAGTGATAGAAAAGTTTGATACAGGAACTTGATTTGGACCTATTAATTGATCGCGAGCTACTAAACCAGATACTGATCTATCTCCTATAGTTACCAAAAAACCTTTGTCTGAAACAGATGGCAGTTGAAGAACATTTTTTATACATAATGATAGCGATGGATAATCAAAATCATCAGAGGTACCAGTCGAAATAGATTTACTAATCTTAATCGGAGCTATGGGCGGTTTGCCTAGTAAATATTTCATAGGTATGTCTATTGGTACTTCTGATCCGTGCATTACTTTTAGCTGTTTTTTTGAGGTTACAGAACCTATCACATACATGGGGCAATTTTCTCGTGTACATATATTCTGTAATTCAACTAAATCCTTTTCTCTGATTATTATCACGTATCTCTCTTGGGACTCATTACACCATATCTCTAACGAAGACATGCTCTCCTCTGCGTTAGTGACATTATCAAGTAAAATGTTAGCGCCCATTCCAAAGTCATTGACTATCTCGGGAACTGCATTACATAGCCCTCCTGCACCAATATCATGAATACTGACTATAGGATTATCTTTTTGATAAGTACAAGCATTTATAACTTCCTGACATCGTCTTTGAATTTCTGCATTGTCTCGTTGTACAGATGCAAAATCTAAAGCTTCAGAGCTTGATCCTGATTGCATNGACGAGGCTGCTCCACCACCTATNCCAATTCTGAATGACGGGCCACCAAGAATTACTATTAAATCACCATTGCGTAAAGTATTTTTAGCTGTATGTTTATTGTTAATTGACCCGATTCCCCCAGCAATCATAATTGGTTTATGATATCCAAGTTTTACTAATGATGAGTGTTTGTTTGTATTCTGTTCAAAGGTTCTGAAGAAGCCAAAAATGTTCGGCCTTCCGAACTCATTGTTGTATCTTGCAGCACCTATAGGGGCATCAATTATTATTTCATATGATGTTTTAATTCTTGAGGGATATGAAGAAGAATTCATCTCCCATTTTTTTTTATATCTAGGAATATTTAAATTTGATAGAGTGTATCCACAAAATCCTACTTTAGGTAATGAGCCTCTTCCTGTAGCGCCCTCATCTCTAATCTCACCACCGGAACCTGTTGCTGCCCCAGAATAGGGAGATATTGCAGTTGGATGATTATGAGTTTCTGCTTTGATAATATAATTTTCAGGTGATTTAATATTTTTATATTTTAAGTCTTTAGTTATTATCAACTCATTAATTGTTTTGCCTTTTATTATGGAAGAATTGTCTTTGTATGCAGATATTACATCATGGTTATTTCTATAGGTTGATTTGATCATGGCGAATAGATTTTTATTTTTTTTCTTTCCCTCAATAAAAAATTCTGAATTAAATATTTTATGCCTACAGTGCTCAGAATTGATTTGTGAAAACATCATTAATTCAACATCCGTCGGATTTCTTTTTAGTACTTTGTAAATACCTATAAGATAATCAATTTCTGAATTACTCATTGCCAAACCCATATCTATATTTGCAGTTTTTATCTTATTAAGAGGTATCGTCTTATGTGATTGCTTCTTGTATGTCTTTTTTGAATTTAAATATTTTTTAATATCTGACAAAGATGGCAAAAAGGCTTCAGTCATCTGATCGTAGTCAAAATTATACTTGTTTTTATTTTTTGGTAGCTCGTAAAGTTTAAACCTCTCAATTTGATATGCTGTATAGCTTAAACAAGAGTCAAGGATATCTTTGGTTTTACTTGACCAGGGAGAATTGGAGCCAGATCTGTAAGCTATAGCGCAATATGAAAAGTCTACGCTGAAAAGATTCTCTACATATTTAGCATCAAGGACCTTTGAGAATTTTATCAAGCGGTCTCTAGTGAGAGATTCAAGCGAAATCACTCGGAATACGTCATANTGCTTGATATTTTTTTGCTTGTTTGAGTGATTTTTTGTAAAGAAATATTGCATCTTTCTGTATGAATATAGTAATACAATTTGATTGTTTTTTCTAAATTATGTATAAATAGGCTATCTCAAGGGGGCGACCGGCTTCGACGTGGGTTGCGACACCGGAGGTGCATGTCGAGCTGATAGTAACTCGTAAAACTGCTGTAAAATATATAAACGCTGAAAATAAACCTTTAGCTCTAGCAGCCTAACTGCCGCTAGCCTCTCTTAGAGTAGGCTTATATGCTCTAAACAGAGGTCATAATGATAAGATCGTAGTCCATAAGCTTGTTAATGGGCTATTAAATTTAAACAAGCTAGTAGTTATGTAGGTTGTCTTTAACCAGCATAGCTGCAAAATTTAATTAAAGACTATGCATGTAGTACCAATGGCCGAGTGCTCTCGGACGGGGGTTCGATTCCCCCCGCCTCCACTTAATAAATATGTTATAATTAAATGATGTTTATGGATAAACTAAAAAAATTATTTAGAGTGTCTTCCACATATCAGCTTATAGTTGTTTTTATAGTATTTGGAATTACTGGCTCTCTATCTTTAGTTATTTCTGATTATATTTCTGGATTGTTTAATTTGGATAGCATTATATTATCAATATTATTTGTACTAATGGTTTATCAAGTTTTATTGATCATAATTGGTACACTATTTGGTGAGTTTGATTATTTTTGGGAGATGGAAAAAAAGATAATCTCAAGGTTCAAATTCAAGAAAAACATTAATTGACTTATTTGAGATTTAGGAGTTTGAAGTAAATGTACATTGCAATGAATAGATTTAGAATTGTTCTNGGTAGAGAGAATGAATTTGAAAGTATCTGGAAAAATAGAGATACACATTTAGAGAATGTTCCTGGATTTATTAACTTTAACTTAGTAAAAGGCGAAACAGATAAAGAATGCACATTGTATGCATCTCACAGCACTTGGAATAGTCAAGATGACTTTATTAATTGGACGAAATCAGAAGCTTTTAAGTTAGCACANAAGAATGCTGGTCAGCATAAGGATATCTATATTGGTCACCCTGTTTTTGAAGGATTTAATGTAGTAGTTTGATTTTTTTAGATAAAACTAACAGTTCCAAGAAACAAATCCGCATTTTATTCCCACTAAAAAATAGATGAATACTATCGCAAAAACAATAGAATTCATGATTTTATAGTAATTGTTCAAAACACTAATTATTAAGAGTTAAAACTTGTGATAAAGATTCTTTCGCATCACCAAATAGCATTCTGGTGTTATCTTTAAAGAAGAGTGGATTTTCTACTCCAGCATAACCAGTAGACATACCTCTTTTCATGACTACAGTATATGTCCCTCTCCAACACTCTATTACCGGCATTCCAGCTATTGGACTATTTGGATCCTCAAGNGCTGANGGNTTAACAATATCGTTCGCACCAATTACGATTGACAAGTCAATGTTATCGAAATCATCATTAACCTCCTCCATTTCATAAACAATGTCATAGGGAATTTGTGCCTCTGCCAAAAGGACATTCATATGACCGGGCATTCTTCCTGCAACAGGATGTATGACAAATATTACCTCTATATCTTTAGCTTTGAGAATATTTATTATCTCATTAACTACAAATTGAGCTTGAGCTACAGCCATACCATATCCAGGGATGATGGCGATTTTTTTTGATGAGGTAATCATATTTTTAAATTCATCTATTTCAATCGCTTGAACCTCGCCTTGATCGGTATTCGCGGTAGCAACTGAAGTAGACTCTGTACCGAAACCGCCCGCAATAACTGAAATAAAGCTTCTATTCATTGCTCTGCACATGATGTAGCTCAGTATTGCTCCACTGCTGCCTACTAGTGCTCCTACGACAATAAGTAAATCATTACTCAGCATAAAGCCAGTTGCTGATGCTGCCCATCCTGAATAGGAATTTAACATTGATACTACTACCGGCATATCTGCACCTCCGATAGAAGCAACTAAGTGTATACCAAAAAAGAAAGATATGGTCAGCATTATAGCTAGTGGCAAATAAGCACTCTCTATATTTGCAGATGATACGAAGCCATGTCCAAAATAAATTATAGCAAGCACCATGATTAGATTTAGGTAATGCTTTGCGGGCAACATTAAGGGATTCCCAGAGAGTTTACCGCTTAGTTTACCAAAAGCGATTACAGAACCAGAAAATGTGACCATACCTATAAAAATTCCTATATAAATTTCTATCGAATGTATAGTCTTCTCTATACCTATGTANTCTTGTGTTGGATTTATAAAGTTCACNAGNCCGACTANNACTGCTGCCATNCCAACTANACTNTGTAATATTGCAACTAGCTCTGGCATTTCTGTCATTTGAACCCTCTTTGACAATACTAATCCTATAGAACCACCTAGTAGAATTAAAATAATCAAAAGTCCATAATTACTAGATACCTGTGGGCCTAGGAAAGTAGCAATAACTGCAATAAGCATGGCACTGATTCCGTACAAGTTGCCCTTCCTTGATGTTTCTTGATTACTTAAGCCACCAAGAGTTAAGATGAACAATACAGCAGAGACAATGTATAGTGCTCTTACAACCTCCATGTTTAATATCTCTAAATTCATTTTTTAAACATTCCCAACATTCTCTTAGTGACAGCGAAACCACCAAATATGTTTATGCTAGCTATGAATATCGCTACACTTGCGAGTATTAATGAAATAGTATCCGTTGTNGATATTTGTGTGATTGCCCCAATGATGATGATGCTACTAACTGCATTAGTCACAGACATAAGTGGTGTATGTAGTGAGGCTGTAACATTCCAAATAACCATGTAGCCTACAAAACATGACAATACAAAGACGGTAAAATGATTCATAAAAGATGCGGGTGCAAACGCCCCTACTAAAAATAACGATGCTAAAGCAAGAGCTGCAGGTATAACTGATGATTTCTTCTCAACTGGCTTTACGTTTGGCTCAACTTTCTTCTCAGCTTGTTTAGGTGCAACTGATACCTCTATTTTAGGTGGTGGGTATGTTATTGAGCCATCTTTAACGACAGTCATTCCTCTAATTACGTCATCCTCCATATTAATATCTATCTTTCCGTCTTTAGCTGGAGTTAGTTCGTCAAGAATATGAAATAGATTGTTTGAATAAAGTTCACTTGATTGAGATGGAAGGCGTGATGGTAAATCAGTAAACCCAATTATTTTTACACCATTATGCTCTGCTATAGCATCTTTTTCACAAAGCTCGCAATTACCGCCTTGCTGAGATGCCAAATCAACTATAATGGATCCNGGCTTCATAACTTCAACCATATCCTTTGTTATAAGTTTAGGTGCTTCTTTACCGGGAATAAGTGCAGTTGTAATTATTATGTCAACATCTCTGGCTTGTTCTTTGAAAAGAGCCATCTCTGCTGCAATAAATTCCTCACTCATTACTTTGGCATAGCCATCAGAACTAGATCCATCCTCATCAAGATTAACAGTTAAAAATTGAGCACCAAGACTCTCAACTTGCTCTTTGACCTCTGGACGAGTATCGAATGCCCTAACAATAGCCCCTAAGCTTGTTGCCGTACCAATTGCAGATAAACCTGCTACGCCAGCACCTATTATTAGAATTTTTGCTGGATTAATTTTACCAGCAGCAGTGATTTGACCTCCAAAAAATCTCCCAAAATAGTGAGCAGCTTCAATTACAGCTCGTGAGCCAGCGACATTTGCCATTGAGGATAATGCATCCATTTTTTGTGCACGTGATATACGGGGTACAGAATCCATTGATAAAATATTTAGATTATCTTTACTGCATAATTTAAGTGATTCAGTGTTTGTTGCTGGACTGAAGAAAGAAATTAGGGTTTGCTTTGAGGATAACTTCTCAATTTCATCATGCGAGGGTTTATTTATNTTCAGAATGATGTCACATTTAAAAATGTCATCAGCGGAAGAAATTGTAGCTCCAACCTGTTCATAAGCTGTGTCGAAAAAAATTAGATGATACTCCTGCATCATTCTGTATCGAGACTTCATATCCAAGTTTTTTTATTTTAGTAACTACTGAAGGTGTAAGTGCAACTCTTTTCTCGTTTGGTTTATTTTCTTTTAATACGCCTATCTTCATAATAAGATACTATAGTAATGTTAAATGCATTGTTTCACAACAAGAAGTCGAATAAATAATATAATTCATTAGATAAAAAATGGTCTCTCAAGAAGACCTCTTAAAAACATCTCGGGCTGATGCAATTATTACATATAAAATCAAACGTATCTTTGAAAATATATTTTTATTATAGTCTTTCTTNAAATTATGATAACGATTCCTGCCACACTCTGTCTTGATGTATTTTTCAATTTTCATGTGTGCCAGAAATCATATTAATTAGTATAATAAATCTATCTAAATCTCTTTTTCGATTTGTGACATACTCTACGTGCTCAAAATCGCGTTTAGTCTTATCCAGTTTTATCCCCCATAAACCCTCTACTTGATTNGGAATTGTTGAAAANCTGACNTCGTATATTATATCTCTGTTCTTCTTGTCTACACCGAGATATCCATTAGAAAACCATCTGAATTTTTCTATATCTTTTGCTTGCTGTGAGCTGGTATCCAACCAAGGAAAAGACTTGCTTACGTCGAGCTTTTCTATAGATTCTCCAGGATATATTTTATGATCTAAGCTAAGTCTTATTGCATTGACGTAATACTTTTCGGATGTAGAGTATATAACTTTCCAAACAATTATATTTCCAAAGCTTGGTTTTGCTTCGATAAACTTTACCTTATGATTAAAAGTTTGTGCGTAATCATAAATCAGGTCCTCTGCTCTTAACTTCTGTGTATAAGCAATCATTTGATAAAAAAATATCCAAGTTATTGCATAGATGGAAAATTTTTTATTTCTTTTTATGATACTTAAAATCACAAAAATAAATATAGGGATCGTGAATATCGGATCTATAACTGATATTGTATTCCAAGCAATTCTCTGATCTGTGAATGGCCAAAAAAGTAATGTGCCATATGTTGTAAAAGAATCGATAATTCCATGAGTTGCATACCCTAAAAATGAAAAGAAATAAGTTTTCCCAAAACTCAAATTATTTTTTTTAGTAAACAAGTAATAAAATACCATCGCACAAATTAAAGCTCCCAAAGGTATAAAAAAAATCGAGTGTGTAAAGTGTCGATGATATTCGAGAAATAGTAGAGGGTCGGTGCCAGATCTAATAAATATATCTAGATCAGCAGCAAGTCCAGCAAGCAGCCCGACGATACTTGCAATAATTAATGTATCTCTTTTCGAGCCTGATTGTGCAACAGTAGTTCCAACAATTCCTTGTGTAAACGGGTCCATGTTTGTTTAATATATGATTTACTATTAGTAGACATGATATAATCATTATATGCAAGTGAGTATTATCACGATAAATTATAATTCTTCAATATTTACTATTAAACTAGTCGAAAGTATTTTTAAAAACGTAAGTAAATTGATTGATTATGAAATTATAATAACTGACAACGCTTCCAAAGATAGCGATTATAAAAATTTGGTAAAGGCGTTACCCAGAGATGGCAAAATTAAATTATATAGAAATAAAGTCAATAATGGCTTCTCTGGTGGAAATATGGATGGCTATGAAAAATCAAACGGTAAATATTTATTATTTATCAATAATGACTGTCAATGTATGAATGATGTTATTTCACCTTTAATCAAATTTATTGAAAGCAATAACAATGTGGGTTTACTTACGGGCAAAGTGCGAGGAGTTGATGGAAGATATACTGGAACTCATAAATTATTTCCATCATTATCAAAAAGCTTATTTGGAACAAGATTCGCTCGAAGTCTATTGAAAGATAAATTTATCTCGCCAAAAAGGAGTATAAAGAAACCCACGAGAGTACAAGTAGTTACTGGTGCATTTATGTTCTTCAGTAGAGAGGTTTTCAATGATATTGACGGATTCGATAGAAAGTTCTTCCTCGATTGTGAGGAAGAGGATATCTCTAAGAGAGTATGGGACATAGGAAAAGAAGTATATATGTTACCTGAACCTGAAATTATTCATGAACATGGAGGTAGTAAAAAAGAGAATGAAATAGAGTTGAGCAATGAGTTTTATATATCATATAAAAAACTATTGTATAAACACTATAGTAAACCTTACAGTATTTTAATGCTTGTGCTTATATCATTGAAAATATTTAGATATTTTATTTTTGGAAAATGTAAATATGATACTGTCAGACTGGCACTGAAGGGATTCCCTGAGGAATGTAGTTTAAGATATAAACAGTAAAATCACGTTATTTTTTTACATATGCTTTGTAAAACAACTTTTCACTTGCTCTTATTTTAATCAACTCTAACACATCTTTTGATTTTTTTTGATTTTCTCTTGGAGCAAATAGTGCCCTTTTGTTATTCAAATGTTTTTTTTCAGGCTTACATAAATAATATATGGCAATACTCTTTCTATAAATATTCTTAGGAAGGTTAATTGATCTAGATAGACCATGCCAAGAATTTTGTGACGTATCAAAAATAACAGCCCTATTAAATTTTGGAAATATCTCTTTTTTCAAATGTCCTGGTAGGTTATTTTCTTTATCATGTTCCCAAAGACCCAGATGCCCGCCATATGATACTCTATAATGCTTCTCTAAATATACGATCAAGTTCAAACGTCTTTGTATATCCATTTTTGGATGAATTGAATAGTCGAGATGAGGGTTTAAATTTCCTTTGTTAGAATGGATGTGCCAGCCTCCTCCATGAAGACCCGGATCTATAAATAGTTTAGTACCTATTTTCTTACTGATTAAATTGACAAAAGTATCTGAATTCAAATAACAGAATACTCTATAAGTAAGATCGTCAAAGAGGTTCCAGTTATTGCAAGTTTTTTTATTTTCTATTTGATTTTTATAAGTATGCCAGATTTTGCTACTATATTTTGGAAATCTATTGCAAAGCTCATTGCTTATCTTAGATGGGAAAAAGTTATCAATAACACAATAATCAAAGGGCTTCTGTTTGAAATTGTTAAGTGATTTTATGACGCCTTTATCATTTACAAGCTTCATTGCATTCCATAATAAAGAACAAAGGTAACGACTAAAGGTACGATAAGCATAGATATTATTATAGCAAACACCCAAGTCAGAGGTTTTTCACGATCTATAAATCCCAAAAGTAATTTTTTTTTATTATTCATTTTACTAATTGAAGTAATCCATAAGCTACTAGAACTCTAAAAAAACAAAACCACCATTGACAAATAGAAGGTACTCACCTGCAATAGCTCCAGCTAAAAAAACAAAAAAAATGTCCCAGGTCTTGCGTTGCTCACTACAATTATGCTTCTGCATAGTCCTTTAGCATTTTCGAAACTTCTATCGCATGCATTTCCTCTGCTTTTATCATTCCCCTTGCATATTCCTCTATATAGATACTCTCATCTTTTACAATATCAAGTAAAATTTTATACAGGCCTACTGCCTCCTTCTCATGTTCTGAACTCTCATTTAGTAAATCGATAGTCGAGTGCTTATTAGACTCTTCAATGATTTGTATTTTTAGTGATGGATGGCCACCTAAACCAGTTACAATCTCTCCTGCTTCCTGAGCATGAAGTAAAGATTCACTAGCTTGGTCTTTAAAGAATTGAGCTAAGCTCAGTCTGTCCCTTCCTGTTATCATCAATGCATAATGCGTATATCTGACCACACCAGATAGTTCATATTCCATAATCTTATTAAGTATTTCCATCACTTCATTAGTTTTGTTCACGTCCATATTATCCTCCTAGATGGGTATTATGTTAACACAATCGATAAACATAAACATAGTTTGACCTTAACTAATGATCTTGTATTTAATATGTTTGAGTTGATTAGCTATGTTCGAACTATTGACAACATAAGCTGTTCTCGCAGATTCCCAGATTGGTATATCTTTTTTACTGTCCCCTATATAGTCAAATATCAGATCACCGAATTTGTCTTTCAGATATCTAGTTTTATTCGAACTAATCATATTTGTTTCTAATGTCGTACCGACTGAAAAGTCAAACAATCCAAGATGTTTTGAAATAGCATCAACATATTCATAGTAGGATCCTGAAATCAATATTGTATATGAATATTTCTCTTTGTTATTAGTAATGAAATCAATAACAGATTGATTAAATATTATATTTTCCATTGAGTATGATGTGATATCAAATAAATATTTCTTAGCATACGTCTTGCCTTTAAATAAAAATAACCAAATTAATTTAGGTAATAGGTATATTCTATAAAAAAAAAGAAACTTTAGTCCTACGTAGATCATATCTGTTTTTATCAGGGTATTATCTAAATCGACTGCGAGAATATATGGTTGTTTTTTTTTAACCATGAATCAGATTAATTATTTTCCTCATCGTTTTTAAAAGCACTATATTTTCCGTCAGTTAGATTTTTAAGAAAATCAATAGC
>FUFK010016488.1_pt1 | contig 13011 bp, 12 predicted proteins | sample 1021851 | NCBI WGS metagenome assembly FUFK01 (sample SAMEA51879418, study PRJEB19060) | metagenome | reverse complement strand
TACTATTGTATCTAAATTGGAGGAAGCTGGAGCTATATGCCTTGGTAAAACTAATCTTGACCAATTCGCAACTGGTCTTGTAGGGATACGTTCACCATATGGGATACCAAAGAACCCATTCAATCAAAACTATATACCTGGTGGGTCTTCATCAGGTGCAGCAATTTCAATTTCTACAGGAATGGTTGCTTTTGCTTTAGGAACTGATACAGGTGGATCAGGACGGATACCAGCTAGTTATAATGGAATTTATGGTTTTAAACCAGTTCCAGGTTCATGGAGTAGATCAGGTTTGGTCTATGCTTGCCGTAGTTTTGATACCCCATCTGTTTTTGCAGCAGAATTAGAGGATGTTTTGTTTGTTGACAGTATTGTTAAAGGATATGATCCAACTGATGCTTTTAGTACCAAAATTATATCACAATATCCTAGAAAAATTTGTGTTGCTATGGCTCCACCTCATAAAATTAATACTTTTGGTGACAAACATGTAAAAGAATTGTATGAAAAAGCTCATCATGTTCTAAATAAAAATCTAGTTATCAATGATGCTGACCTTAAACCTTTTCAATCATTAAACGATTTACTTTTTTTTGGACCATATCTAGCAGAACGTGATGTTTCAGTAGGTAAATTTATTGATAAAAATCCAGACGCCTGCCACCCAATAGTCAGAAATATAATCAAAGGTAGTAGGAAATTTACAGCAGCTGATGCATTTAAAGCAATCTATAAAACTGCAGAGATAAAACAAATTACTCAAAAATTCTGGTCCCAAAATGATGTATTAATTACACCAACGGTAGGAGCGCTATACACAAAGAAAATTTGTGAGAGTGATCCTTTAGGTCCAAATTTTAAAAATGGTACTTACACCAATTTTGCAAATCTATTAGGTTTGAATGCCTTAGCTATACCATTTGGCAAATCTTCCGAAAATGTACCTTGGGGACTAACACTTTATAGCCAACCAAATCGAATTAAATCATCTGTGCAACTAGCAAAAGATATTGCTAATTTTGTAAAATCTTAAATTTTCTTAATATAAACAAAACTCATAAATGAAACAAAAATCTAAGTAATTATACAAAAAGTTACCCATCTTTTAAACACAGGGTTTATATTAAATGAGCATTGAAACATTTTTTCTGATTGGTACGGTAGTGTTCTGTGCTTCATGCTTACAATCTGCTACTGGATTAGGATATGGGGTTATTGCAGGACCTGTATTTTTATTTATTTTTAATAGTGATGAAGCATTACAACTAAGCGCTTTACACAATCTAGCTATAGCAGTTATCCTTACATCTTTGATTTACAAAGATGTTGATAGAAAATTTTTAAAAAATTTAATTATAGGGGGTCTACTGGGAACATTAATAGGTTTCATAATTCAAATTTTGGTGGATATAAATTTTTTAAAAATTTTTGCAACATTTGTTATTTTTTTTGTTGCTGTTTTTGGGTCAAAAAAAACTGCTTCGGTTCTTTCTTTAATATAATTGTAATCCTCTCTTTTTGGATATGAATCTCCCATTGAATTTTCATACAAACCAGAACTTCCAGTTAAAACTAGGCCCTTGATCAGTTTAGGATATAATTTTGAAAAAATTAAACCTACATGACCTCCAAGAGAATTTCCCAAAATAATAACATCTTTTAAATTTTTAAACTTGATAAATTTATANACAAACTTGGCAAAAAACTTTACGTTAGTATTTAATAGACTTGAATTATAAATAGGTAGTTCTGGNGCAATNACTTGATAGCCTTGTTTTGGAAAATACTTAAAAACACCATCAAAATTGCTTAATCCACCCATTAAGCCATGTAAAATTAGTATAGGTTGTCCTGATCCCACAGAGAGATAATTATAACCATTTTCACTAATTGATTTCATTATTTTTCTTAGTTAAAAAAACTTTTCAAGCAAATATATGCATTTCATTTTGATGAAAATGAATTAAANNTATTGAATTCAAAATATTGATTTATCTTATAAAGNACTGAAATACAATTAGTTATAATGTTATTAATTTCATTTGACAGAAATTATTAACAATGTGGTAAAATGTGGTAAAATGTGGTAAAATTTCAATATATTTGAGATTAACGCTAATCGAATATGATCAACCTTATTGGAACATATGAATGTACAGTTGATAATAAGGGTAGAATTATGATTCCATCTCAGCTAAAAAAACAACTTGATGGAGTTATGACAAAGACCTTTATTTTGAAGCGATCTGTCTTTCAGAACTGTCTTGAACTATTCCCTCATGAGGAGTGGAAATCAGTAATGGACAAGGTTAATAAGTTGAATCGATTTGTGAAAAAGAATAATGATTTTATTCGCATGTATACAGCTGGTGTTAGATCAATTGATATGGATTCTAATGGTAGAATATTAATTCCTAAAGATCTAATAACTATATCTAAACTAAATAAGCAAGTTGTTTTATCATCATCAATAAATATTATTGAAATATGGGACAAAGACTTGTATGAAAAGAATATCAATAATCCAAAGATTGATTTTGCAAAATTAACTGAGGANGTAATGGGAAATGATGACTCAAATTTATCATAAGCCAGTCCTATTACAAGAGTTGATTGATAGTTTAGAAATTAAAAAAAATGGTGTATATGTCGACTTAACTTTTGGAGGGGGTGGACATTCTAGAGAAATACTAAAAAGGTTAGGAGAGGTAGGAAAACTAATTGCTTTTGATAATGATGAAGATGCGGAGAGAAATATAGTTGATGATTCTAGGTTCACATTTTTGAGACAAAATTTTATATATCTGATGCAAAATTTAAATTTTTTGAAAATTGGCAAAGTCGATGGAATAATTGCTGATCTTGGTGTTTCATCACATCAATTTGATAATAAAAAAAGAGGTTTTTCATTTGATTCAGATTATAATCTTGATATGAGGATGAATAAAAATCAAGANAAAGATGCANTTGAAATATTGAATACTTATTCAAAAAAGCAACTAGCAGATATATTTTTTTATAATGGTGATTTGAAAAACTCAAGAGCTATTGCGGATTTAATTTGTGATCAAAGAGCTAAAGAACAAATTACTAACCCAAATCAATTCAATAATATTTTGAAGACAATTCTACCAAAGGGTTATGAAAATAAAATTTTAGCAAGAATTTATCAATCTATAAGAATAGAGGTTAATAGTGAAATTGATTGTTTAAAAAAATTATTAAATCAAATTCCACAAGTACTCAAAAAAAATGGAATAGCCTCAATTATAACTTACCATTCCATTGAGGATAGATTAGTTAAAAGATTCTTTAAAAATGGTTGTTTTAATGAAGAACCGATGAAAGATGATTTTGGAAATCAAATAAAAATATTTAGAACTGAAAAATTTAAAACCGCTAATGATTTTGAGTTAAAAAATAATTCAAGATCGAGAAGTGCAAAACTTAGAGTAGCAAAACTAATATGAGAAAAAAAATAATTGATATAGTTGCTGGAAAGTTTATTCTTGAAAAAACTAATGCCAAAACTGTACGATTCATTTTATTTATTTTTTGTCTTGCACTAATCATGATATACTCATCACACAGTGTTGATAGAAAAATATTTGAAATCAATAAATTAAATAATGATTTAAATATTGTTGAAAGTACTTACCTAAACACGAGGAAAGATTTGATGAATTCAAGGATGGAATCAACAATAAGAGTTCAGCTTTCAGACAAAGAAATTAGACCTTCATTAAACCCTCCAACTAAAATTTTGATAAGTAATGGAAAATAAAAATAATAGTTTTTTATGGAGGTTGTATTTGATTTCATCAATACTATTGATTTTTGGTATTGGCATTGGTTATAAATTATTCTATTTACAGTTTGTCGAGGGTGAAAAATACAGAAAAATAGCTGAGGATAAAACTCTCAAAAGCTTCACTGTTAACTCAGTTAGAGGAAATATTTTCTCTGAAGATGGTAGTTTATTAGCAACTTCTACAACTAAGTATGATATTTACTTTGATTCCAAAACAGTATCAAAAAATACATTTGATTCTGAGATTAAAAATCTTTCAATAAGCTTATCAAATCATTTGGATCGTGAAGAAAAATTCTGGTATGATTATATAATTGATGCCAGAGAAAATGGTAATAGATTTTTACCAATAGCAAAAAATATTTCTCAGGATTTAGTTCAAAAACTTAAAACTTTTCCAATTCTAAGATATGGTTCAATCAGAGGAGGATTAATCATTGAAAGGAAAATTAAAAGAGATTATCCACTAGGAAAAATTGCTGAGAGAACCATTGGCTATGAGCGAATTGATGAAAAGGGAAATTATAGAGGAGTAGGATTAGAGCACGCATTTGGCCCATATTTGAGAGGAAAAAATGGTCAAATGATTAAAAGAAAAATATCAAATGGTCAATGGAAAGTCTTGGAAAACAATGTAAACAAAGAACCGATTGATGGATTAGATGTAAGAACAACTTTAAATACAAGCATGCAAGATATTGTTCATGACTATTTACTTGAACAAACTCAAAAATATGAGGCAGATCACTCAACNGCTGTATTAATGGAGGTGGAAACTGGAAAAATAAGGGCAATGTCAAATTTTGGTAGAACTGATGATGGAAAATATTATGAAAAACTGAATTATNCTATAGGTGAAGCTACAGANCCNGGATCAACTTTTAAGCTTATGACTATGATAGCTGCACTTGAAGATCAGGTTATAGATACTTTACAAATGATAGATACTGAAAATGGTGAGTTAGATTTTTATGGTTTCAAAGTTAGAGATTCTAGGAAGGGTGGATATGGGAAAATAAATGCAATGGATATTTTCAGATTGTCTTCAAATACAGGTATGGTGAAGATAATTACAGATGCCTATGAGGGAAAATCTGAAAAATTTGTTAATAGATTATATAATATGGGTGTCAATAACCCAATTGATTTAGGAATAAAAGGTGAACCAAATCCTAAAATTCCTCATCCTTCTGAAAATGATTGGAATGGATTGTCATTGCCATGGATGTCGTACGGATACGGAATTTTGTTAACACCATTACAAATTTTATCATTTTACAATGGCATTGCAAATAATGGAGAAATGGTAAAACCAACATTTTTAGAAAGCACAAGTAAACTAGGATCAACAAATTTTTATGAATTCAAAAAAGAAATAATAAATCCTTCAATATGTTCTAAAAAGACATTGTCAATTGTTCAGAAAATGTTGCTGGATGTTATTCACCATAAAAACGGAACAGCTAAAAATATTAAATCTGAACATATTAAAATTGCGGGAAAAACTGGGACAGCTCAAATTGGTTATGGAACAGATGAAATTAATTACATATCAAGTTTTGTAGGATATTTTCCTGCCGATCAACCTAAGTATTCGTGCATAGTAGTTGTTAATAGTCCAAATAAAGATATAGGATATTATGGCTCTGATGTAGCAGCTCCTGTATTTAAAAGAATTGCTGAGAAAATTTCATCAAGATTCCCAACTATTGAGAAACATAATTACGAACAAATAATTGAGAAGATTAAAATTTCCCAAAAACAGAACAAGTCTAATCCTAAAAATAAATTAGATTCATGATACAGCTTACAGAATTAATTAAAAATATTGATGATTTGGAAATCTTCGGATCAAATCAAATAGCTGTAAATAATGTATCAAATAACTCAAAAAAAATTAAATCTGGTGACATATATATAGCAATTAAAGGTTNAAATTTTGATGGTCATGATTTTATTGATGATGCAATTAAAGAAGGAGCTGTTTGTATCATTTGTGAAGTTTATCCACTTNGCAGATTAGAAGACATAACATATGTAATTACTAAATCTTCAAAAGAAACATATTCTAGAATTTGTTCAAATTATTTTGATAACCCTAGTCACAAGTTAAAACTAATTGGTATTACAGGTACAAATGGCAAAACATCTTGTACAAGTCTTATGCACCAAATGTTCAATTTAAATGGATTAAAGTGTGGCCTGATCTCTACTAATAAAATAATTGTTGGTTCAAAAGAATATGATACAAATTTAACAACTCCTGACTCATATGATTTGAATTATTATTTAAATGAAATGATTAAAACAGATATTAAATACTGTTTTATGGAAGTATCATCACATTCTATAGATCAGAGAAGAATTTCGGGTTTAAAGTATGAATTAGCAATATTTACAAATATCACTCACGATCATTTGAATTATCATAAAAACTTTAAAAATTATTTAAATGTTAAAAAGAAATTTTTTGATGATTTGGATAATAATGCCCATTCTCTGATTAACTCTGATGATAAAAACTCAAAATATATTATTCAAAATACTAAATCAAAAGTTCATACTTATTCTATTTCTAAAAATGCAGACTTCAAATTGAAAGTCGTAGAGAATAGTTTTGAGGGGCTTATTTTGAAAATTGAAGGTATTGAAGTAAATACTAAACTCATAGGGAAGTTTAATGCATATAATTTATTAACTGTTTTTTCAGCATCTAAAATTTTGAAAATTAGNACTGANAAAATTTTAATTAGTATGAGTTTATTAAAAAANCCTGAAGGAAGATTTGATGTAATAATTAAAAATAAAATNATTGGNATTNTTGATTATGCTCATACACCAGATGCATTATTAAATGTATTGGAAACAATAGTTAAAATAAAGCAAAATGAAAATTCAATAATTACAGTAGTTGGATGTGGTGGAGGTAGAGACAGGGCCAAGAGATTAAAAATGGGAAGTATAGCTTCAAGGCTTAGTCAAAAAGTAATTTTTACTTCAGACAATCCGAGAGATGAAGATCCCAAATCAATTATAGACGATATGATCGCAGGAGTTGATGATGCGGATAAAAGTAAGATTTTAAATATTGTAGATAGAAAAGAGGCAATAGTTAAAGCCTCCAAAGTTGCTAAACCTAACGATATTCTTCTTGTTGCTGGAAAGGGACATGAAAAATATCAGATAATTAAATCAAAAAAAATAAGATTTAACGATAAAGAAATTTTAACCCAAACCCTAAAGATGGCAGTATAATGTTTTATTATTTATTTGAATACTTTGAAAAAACTTATCAATTAACTGGAGCTAGTCTGTTTCAGTACTTATCTTTTAGATCTGCATTAACATTTATTTTAGCACTAGTAATTTCTACGATTTTTGGAAAAAAAATAATAGAATTTTTAAAATCAAAACAAATAGATGAAAATATTAGAAAGTTAAATCTACCTGGTGAGAAAGATAAAAAAGGCACCCCAACAATGGGTGGAATCATAATTGTTTTATCAACTTTAATTCCAATCTTTTTATTTTCTGATTTTAAAAACATTTACATTTTAGTTTTAATAATAACAACTATTTGGCTAACCATATTTGGATTTATTGATGATTATATAAAGGTTTTTAAAAAAAATAAAAAGGGATTAAGAGGTTCAATAAAAATTTTAGCTCAAGTTATTTTAGGATTATTTATTGGTCTAATGGTTTATTTTCATCCTGAAATAACTACACGTAATGTTGATACCAATTCCAACACAGAAATTATTTTAGGTGAGAAAAATATTAAATCATTAAATACNACTGTTCCATTTTTTAAAAACAACGAGCTTGATTATGTAAATGTTTTTAAAATGAAATCTGATAATTTTAATTGGATATTTTATGTAATCGTTGTAACATTTATAATTGTAGCACTTTCAAATGGAACAAATTTAACAGATGGACTTGATGGATTAGCTGCAGGATCATCCTCCATAATCGTATTTACCTTAGGTATTTTTTCATGGATTTCTGGTAACATAATCTTCTCAGATTATTTAAATATTATGTATTTACCTGGNATTGGAGAAATTGTTGTATTTGTTTCTGCCTTACTTGGTGGATTAATAGGTTTTCTTTGGTATAACACATATCCCGCACAGGTTTTTATGGGAGATACTGGTAGTTTAACTATTGGTGGAATAATTGCAGTAATTGCAATTCTTGTGAGAAAAGAACTTTTACTTCCAATACTTTGTGGTGTATTTTTAATCGAAACTCTTTCTGTTATTATTCAGGTTGGATACTTCAAATACACAAAGAAAAAATTTGGTGTTGGTAAAAGAGTTTTTTTAATGACTCCAATTCATCATCATTTTCAAAAAAAAGGATACAGTGAAAGTAAAATTGTTGCAAGATTTTGGATTATATCAATAATGCTTGCGATTCTTTCGCTAATAACATTAAAAATTAGATGATTAAGAAGAAAGAAATAACGGTTTTAGGATCTGGTATTAGTGGTATAGGTTCTGTGATGCTAGCTAAGAAAATGGATATTGATGTTTTCTTGTCTGAAGGCAACATAATAGATGAGGATACTAAGAAAACATTACGAAATGAACATATTGATTTTGAAGAAAATGGACATGATCCAAAAAAGTTAATTGAGTCTGATGAAATAATTATTAGTCCAGGGATTTCTTTTAGTAAATTAAAAAAATCTTATCCTGAAATTGATGGTAAAAAATTTATCTCTGAAATTGAGTTTGCAAGTAGATTTACGGATGCATTTATTATAGCAGTGACAGGTTCTAATGGAAAAACAACAACAGCTACCTTAATATACCATATCTTAAAAAATGCAGGTTTAAATGTAGGTCTAGCAGGTAATATAGGTGTAAGTTTTGCTTCATCGGTTTGTGATTATTCATATGATTATTATGTTTTAGAAGTTAGTAGTTTTCAACTCGATCACTCAATAACTTTTAAACCAAATATTTCAGTAATAACTAATATTTCACCTGATCATTTAGACAGATATGATGAAGATTTTGATTTATATACACTATCGAAATATAGTATAGTCAAAAATCAAAAANCAAATGATTTTTTCATCTACAATAACGATTGTAANGTGACGAAAAAAATATTTTCTAGAGTTCAAATAAAATCAAAATCAATTTCATTTTCAACAAAACAAAATAGNGGACTTAAACACTCCATCTACACAAATAAAAATAATATCATTTCATCAATAAATAAAGAAAAATTTATGTTAAGTACAGATAAAATNCANATAAAAGGAATTCATAANATTCAAAATTCAATGGCTGCAATTAGTGTTGCTCAAATTTTGAAAATTTCTAATCAAAAAATAAAAGAAAGTTTAAAAACTTTTAAAAGTATTCCCCACCGTCTTGAACATTTTTTAACAATCCATAAGGTAAAGTATATCAATGACTCAAAGGCAACTAATGTAAATTCAGTTTACTATGCTCTTAATTCATTTGATGAACCAATTATTTGGGTTNTTGGTGGTATCGATAAGGGAAATAATTATGATGATTTAATTCCTTTGGTAAAAAGGAAGGTTAAAGCAATAATATGTTTAGGAAAGCAGAACAAAAATTTAATAGATGTCTTTTCAAAGTGTACTGAACTTATAATCAGTACTGATAATATGAGCGACGCTGTTAATAGTGCATACAAAGTTTCAAAACCTGGTGATGTTGTATTGCTCTCTCCTGCCTGCTCCAGTTTTGATTTGTTTGACAGTTATGAAGATAGGGGAAATAAGTTCAAAGAGGAAGTAAGAAAATTATGAGAATAATTAATAGTTTAAAAGGCGACAAAATTATATGGATAGTGGTGCTATCATTATCTATTTTTTCATTCTTGCCAGTGTATAGCGCTAGCTCAAACTTTGGTGTTAATTTAATTTTTTCAAGTGTATTTAAACATGTTGCTATAATTTTCATTGGAATATTGATTATGTATGCTACCCATCTTTTAGACTATAAATATTTAAGAGGCTTGTCATTAATAATCCTGCCCCTTGCAATTTTTTTACTGTTAATTACTGCATTACAAGGCAATGAAATTGATGGAGCAAATGCAAGTAGATGGATAAGTATCCCAATTATAAATATTTCATTCCAACCATCCTCACTCGCATCAATTTTTCTTTTGATTTATATTTCAAATTATCTGTCAAAAGCTCATGAAAAAAAAATAAATTTTAATAATTCTGTTTTTAGACTATGGTTACCAATTCTTTTAGTTGTGATGTTAGTTTTGCCATCAAATTTTTCAACATCGTTTATGATTTTTAGTCTATCATTAATCTTAATTTTTATTGGCCAATATCCCATTAAGAAAATTGTATTAATAATATTTGCAGGAATTATTCTTAGCGGATCTTTTGTAGGATTATCCAAAACCTATCCAGATTTAGTCCCAAACAGAATTGATACCTGGTCNAATAGAATTGAAAANTTTATAAATCCAAGCTTGGATAATGATTCAAATTATCAAATCAATAGAGCTAAGGCTGCGATTGCAAGCGGATCAATTTTCGGNGTTGGAGCTGGAAAGAGTTCAATGAAGTATATTTTACCACAAAGCACNTCTGATTTTATCTTTTCTATAGTAACTGAGGAATATGGTTTATTTGTTGCTTTAATAATATTGTTACTTTATGTAATATTATTATTCAGGATTGTAATTGTATCACAAAAATCAAACAATTATTTTGGCAANTTGCTAGCCCTTGCAGTNGGATTGCCAATTGTATTTCAAGCATTAATTAATATGGGTGTAGCCGTTCAATTATTTCCAGTTACTGGTCAACCATTGCCTCTCATAAGTACAGGAGGAACATCAATATGGACAACTTTTTTTGCATTTGGAGTTTTGTTGAGTGTTAGTAGAAATAATGCAAATATTATGGAATTAGATTTAAGCGAAAATGTTAATGAATAAAAATTTAATTATATCAGGTGGAGGAACAGGAGGGCATATTTATCCTGCAATTAGTATTGCAGATCAATTAAAGAAAAAGGTTGAGGATTGCAATATTCTGTTTGTTGGTGCAAAAAATAAAATGGAGATGAAAAAAGTACCGGAAAATGGCTATAAAATAATTGGCCTTTACATCTCTGGATATCAAAGAAAACTCAATTTTATTTCAAATTTAACATTGCCTTTTAAATTAATTTATAGTTTAATTCATTCACTAATAATTATATTAAAATATAAACCTAAAATAGTTGTTGGAACTGGAGGATATGCTAGTGGACCGGTAATGTACATTGCAGCTTTACTAAGAATACCTGTTTTTATCCAGGAACAAAATTCTTATCCTGGATTGACTAACCGAATTCTTTCAAAATATGCTAAAAAAATATTTGTTGCCTATGATGGAATGGAAAAGTACTTTAAAAATTCAGAGGTAATTTTATCAGGAAATCCAATTAGAAAATCAATTAAAAATTTTAATGGTAAGAACAAAAAAGAATTTTTAGGATGATTCCAGGCTTGGANAAAGCTGANTTTGTNCGTTTTGGAGTAATGCATAGAAATACTTTTTTAGAATCTCCAAAATTGCTTTTGCCAACACTTCAATTTATTGAAAGAGAAACTATTCTGGCAGCTGGTCAGATAACTGGTACGGAGGGTTATGCGGCGGCGGCGGCGGGGGGCTTGCTTGCAGGAATCAATGCATCCTTGTTAGCCATGAGTAAAAATCCTGTAACCTTCCCTGATGAATCAATGATTGGTTCTTTAATGAATTTCATTAGTAATAAAAATCAAATATTATCTAATCAGAAAAAAAATAAATTCCAGCCAATGCCCGCTTCATTTGGTTTGCTGCCAGAATTAACCAAAAGAATAAAAGATAAAAGATTAAGATATAAAGCTTATCAAGAAAGATCAACAGAAGCTTTAAAGGGTTTTAAAAAAATATTAGATTCTCGTTTTGAAAAAGATCACTTACTCATCAAAATTAACTAAAATAAATTATCCTAAGGTTCAAAAATGAAATCTAATAATGAAAATTTCGATGCTATTATAATTGGCTCAGGAATAGGAGGATTGGTAACAGCATCTCAATTAGCTGCTAAAGGAGCTGAAGTTTTAGTTCTTGAAAAATATATTATTCCAGGCGGGAGTGGTGGCTCTTTCAAGAGAAAAGGTTATACCTTTGATGTTGGTGCTTCAATGATATTTGGATTTGGAGATAAAGGTTATACCAATTTATTAACTCGTGCCCTAAAAGATGTTAATGAAAAATGCGAAACTATTCCTGATCCTGTGCAACTGGAATATCACCTTCCAGATAACTTTAGTATTTCTGTAGACAAAAAGTATGATCAATTTATTAATAAATTATCGGCAACTTTCCCTAAGGAAAAAGTTGGTATCAAAAAATTTTACGATACCTGCGCAAGTGTATTTAAATGTTTAGATTCTATGCCTCTTTTATCAATAGAGGATCCAATTTATCTTTTTAAAGTTTTCTTTAAATCTCCATTAGCCTGCTTAGGTTTGGCAAGATGGTTACCAGTAAATGCAGGAGATGTGGCCAGAAAGTATATAAAGGATCCTGAGCTCTTGAAATTTATCGATATCGAATGTTTTTGTTGGTCAGTAATGCCAGCTCTTAAAACGCCAATGATTAACGCAGGAATGGTTTTTACGGATAGACATGTTGGTGGTATAAATTATCCAAAAGGAGGGGTAGGAACAATTGCAGAGAAGTTGGTTTCTGGGTTGGAAAAATTAGGTAGCAAAATTCGCTACAAAGCCAATGTTTCAGAAATCCTTTTAAAGGATGAAAAGGCAATAGGAGTTAAGCTCTCAAATGGGGAGGAAATTTATTCAAATATCATTGTGTCCAATTCCACAAGATGGGATACATTTGGCCTGAAAGATAAAAAGAAAGGATTAATTGCTAGTAACAAAGTACCAAAAAGTGAATATAAGTGGTCGGAGACCTATAAGCCTTCTCCCTCTTTTGTTTCGATTCACCTTGGGGTTGAAAAAAATTTGATAAGAAAAAACTTTAATTGCCATCATATAATTGTTGAGAATTGGGATGAATTAGAGAGTGAAAAAGGAGTAATTTTTGTTTCTATACCTACTTTGCTTGATTCGACTTTAGCCCCAAAAGGTAAGCATATCGTTCATGCCTTTACACCTTCATCAATGAGTGAATGGGAAGG
>FUFK010070225.1_pt1 | contig 13012 bp, 10 predicted proteins | sample 1021851 | NCBI WGS metagenome assembly FUFK01 (sample SAMEA51879418, study PRJEB19060) | metagenome | reverse complement strand
AATGGTGATGATTTTTATGGTCTAGAGTCTTACCAAATAGTTTCAGATTATTATAAAAATGGAGGTGATATGTTCACAATGGTTGCATATGAATTGGGGAATACACTTTCTGAATTTGGAGGTGTTACTCGCGGATTATGTACTCTAAAAAGTGATTTGTTAAGCACTGTAATCGAAACAAGTAATTTAGAAAGATCGGAAAGTGGGGTTTCGTCCGACAGAGATATCGATTTAGATGGTTCAGAACCAGTATCAATGAATGTATGGGGTTTCACTCCAGACCTTTTCCCCTACCTAAGATTCATGTTTAATGATTTCCTAAAACTTGAAGGAAAAGAATTGAAAAGTGAATTTTTTATACCATCAGTTGTTAACAATCTCATACAGAGTAATATAAAAGCTGTAAAGGTCCTTAAGACTGGATCGAGTTGGTTTGGTGTTACCTATAAGGAAGACAAACCCCATGTCGTAAACAAAATAAAATCTCTTGTAGATAATGATGAATACCCTCTAGTATTATTTTAGTCACATAAAAACATGTAATGGACAACTCAATCGTGAATGTATCCGTTATCATACCCACCTATAATCGAAAAAATCTATTAAAAAGAGCCCTGCATTCAGTAAGTAACCAGACGTTTGTCCCCAAGGAGATCATTGTGGTCGATGATGGGTCTTCAGATGGAACAAAAGATTGGGTCTTGGAAAGGTTCCCAGATGTTCGCTATATCTATCAAGATAATTCTGGTGTCAGTTCTGCAAGAAATTCTGGGATAAAAGAAGCAATAGGATCGTGGATAGCTTTTTTAGATTCTGATGATGAGTGGATGTCCAACAAGCTCGAACAACAAAAAGGATTAATTAACTCTTTCCAAGAAGCATGGCTATGTCACACTAATGAAATTTGGATAAGGAACGGGGTCCGAGTCAATCAAATGAAAAAACATCAGAAGTATGGAGGGAATGTATTTGAGAACTGTCTTGATATATGCAGGATATCACCATCATCCGTATTAATAAAAAAAGAAGTATTCGAAATGGTTGGGTTATTTGATGAGTCATTAAAGGTATGTGAAGATTACGATCTATGGCTTCGTATTACTGCAGTACTTCCTGTTATCTTTTTGGATCAACCACTTATCATAAAATATGGAGGCCACGCTGACCAATTGTCTCGTGTTGATTCTGGAATAGAAAAATATCGCATTCAATCTCTAGAAAAAATATTGAGTTCAAATTCATTGTCAATTTCCCAATCAAAAATCGCAATATCCCAGCTTATAAAAAAGCTTAAGATTTTTTCAAGTGGATTAGAAAAGCGAAATAATTATGAAGAGTTAAATAACTATATCAAAAAGATAGAATTTTGGTCAAAGTACAAGCCTTGAAATTGGATGGGATATAAGGCTATATTTAATGAGAATCATACGTTCTACTATAATGTAGAACGTTACACAGTAAGGTAAAATTTCTTTTATGTTCGCTACATCTAATAAGAAATCCATGATGATCATTTNTTTGGTAATGATTGGTCACCTATTTGCTTCAGATTGGGTTGACCTGGGTGCGCCTGATCCATTAGAGCCTACATGGGAGGTTAATGCCATATCCTCTAGCGATTTAGAAATATCTATACAGATAAAAGGTTTTCTAAGAGACCATTTAAAAAATGGATTGAACAGAATTAGTTTTCCTGGGAGCGTACCTATTTTGGAAAGAGGTGCTCCAAACTTACCACGTATGTCACGATCAATTATAATACCAGACCTTGCCCACATGGAATTATCAATAATTAAAACTAAGTTTGTAGATATTGATATTTCAGATATTGAACCCTCAAAAGGNAATCTCACCCGCGATATAGTNCCTTCNACAGTTCCNTATNTATATGGANAATTTTATNAGGNGGATNAGTTTTNTCCATCTGAAGTTGCTTTTTTAAGAGAACCATATATTCTAAGATCAATGAGAGGGCAAACAGTTGTTTTCCAACCCATACAATATAATCCTGTCCAACGTAAACTAAGAATATTTACGCAGATAGATATCAGGGTCCAGGAGGCTGGAATTAGTCAAGTAAATCCTCTTATCCGTAGACCCTCAAACTCAGATTCTAGAGCATTTGATCACATGTATAGAGATCACTTCATCAATTTTCCAAGGAACGATAGATATGATATTTTAAGCGAAGAGGGGCCAATGTTGGTAATCTGTCATGGGGACTTCTTAGACGAAATGCAGCCCTTTGTAGATTGGAAAAATTATAAAGGAATCCCAACAGATATAGTAGATGTAGACAGTGTTGGGGATGTTGACGCGATGGAACAATTTATTGAAGATCAATATTATGAAAATGGAATAGCATTTGTATTACTTGTTGGTGACATTGATCAGATCGAGTCGATTCGACGATCAAATGGGAATGGATCAAATAGTCCAAGTGATAATTCATTTACCTTTGTTGCTGGAGATGATTATTACCCAGATCTTATGATTGGCAGATTCTCTGCTGAGACTGGCGAGCACGTTGAGACTATGGTAAATCGCACGATTGCTTATGAGATGAACCCAGATCCAGATGGTATGTGGTATAAAAAAGGTGCGGGTTTTGCATCAAATCAAGGTCCTGGTGATGATGGGGAATATGATAATGAGCATTTGGATAATATTCGTGATCTTTTAATGGCCTATACCTATGATGAGATTGACCAAGTTTACGATCCCAATGGNACTGTTGCTGATGGAGAGGTTGCCATNAACAATGGTAGATCCATAATCAACTATACAGGGCATGGATCCAATGGCTCCTGGGGGAATGGCTGTCCCATGAACCAAACTGATGTAAATAATTTAGAGAACATGGGGATGTACCCATTTATATGGTCTGTTGCCTGCGTAAACGGAGAATTCCATCAAGGTACTTGCTACGCTGAAACTTGGCTTCGTGCTACAAATGAAGATGATGGAACTCCCACTGGAGCAATTGCCGTACTCATGTCAACTGTTAATCAAGGCTGGAATCCTCCCATGGAAGGACAGGATGAAATGAATGCAATATTTGTAGAATCCTATTCTAATAATATTAAAAGAACCTTTGGGGGTCTGTCCTTTAATGGTATGAATCAAATGAACGATAGCTATGGCACGCAAGGTTATAATGAGACCTTTTATTGGACTATATTTGGCGACCCCTCTGTTGTAGTACGCTCGGATACTCCTACAGATTTAGAAATTAACCATGATGAGGTTCTTGTTATCGGAGCCCAAGAAATACACATTGATGCAGGAGTGAGCGGAGCGCATGCTGCAGTATCAATGGATGGAGAGCTATTAGCCTATGGACATACCAATGAATCAGGCCTGATAGATCTTATTTTTGAACCAGCGTTAGATATCCCTGGGGAGCTAGACCTTGTTGTTACTGCATATAATAAAATTCCTTATGAAACCTCTATCAATGTCATTGCTCCAGATGGAGCATACATCATTTTGGATGATCTAATTACCAGCGCAGGTGAGGATGACATATTGGATTTTGGTGAAACTGGTAGTTTTTATGTTGAAATCGAAAATGTAGGGCAAGAAGCATCTGGAGATTTATTAATCAACCTTTCTCATGATGGTACTATGATCAATGTTCTTTCAGATGACCTTACTCATGCTTCTGTTGACCCTGGAGAATTAGCTACAGTAGGGCCTTTTGATATCGAGGTTAGTTGGAACATAGATGATGGTTCAGTCGCACCAATCTTTGTTACTGTTTCCGGAGAAAATCAGCAGTGGGAACATGAAATGTCTGTTCACATAGAGGCCCCATCTTTCTTGATTTTAAATTCAGATTTAGTTGATAATGGTAACGGTACTCTTGACCCAGGCGAATCAATTTCAATGGAGATTACATTATTGAATACAGGCAATTCTCCTNTCAGTTATCCTACCTTTGAGGCCACAACCAGTGATCCGCATTTGGTNATAGATAGTGTACTTAGCGATAATGCCTATTGGTTTGATGTTGGCGATGAGGTNAACATTACAATTGAATTGAGNGCTACCAANGANGCTCCNGTTGGTTCTTCTTCTATGCTTTCCATGAATATAGGCTCTCTTCATACTTCTTATGCTCATTCTGTTCCCGTGCCAATTATCATAGGTGTTTTGATAGACGACTTTGAAACAGGTGACTTTTCATCATTTCCCTGGAATCATGGTGGTGAAACAGGGTGGGTTATNGATACAGATGGGTATTCAGGAAATTATTCTGCAAGGTCAGGAAATATCAGTGACGGCCAAACCTCTGAGCTTTCCATGATAGTCAATGTGCTTTACGAGGGCGAGATTCAATTTTGGTCTAAATCTTCATCCGAACAGGGTGGCTCNGGAACGATTTATGATTNTCTAGANTTTTACATAAATNACCAGCCACAAGGCCTANCTATNGGNGGAGAAACTGATTGGAACCTTTTTGGAATTAATCTTCCTACTGGGGAACATACACTTAGGTGGGTTTACGAAAAAGATGATGCCACTTCTTTTGGTGAAGACTGTGTCTGGATTGATAGAATTCAATTGCCTCCAGGTGCTGTATTCCCACTCAACATTAACTTTGGAGACCTCAATTTTGATAACCAAGTAAATATTTTAGATATCATAGTTACCGTTAANCATGTAGCTGGTCATATCGATTTAAATGGTCAGCAAATTGANAATGCGGATATGAANCTTGATGGTACAATCAATATTTTAGATGTTNTCTTGATGGTTGATTGGGCAAACTCAGAGCAATANTTATNTCTGGGCTGTANTNNANTGTTCTNAGGCAACTCTTCCTNGTTGCTCNTTTAACTTATGAAAAAACANATTATTTTAACNTACTTTNTGACGTCATTNCTNNTTGGAGGGAATGAAGAGAAAACATACACAATCGACTTGAACAAATCTAAACTACGTTGGGTTGCTAAAAAGCTTACAGGTTCACACTGGGGAAACATTCGTCTAAAAAGTGGGATTGTAAAAATAAAGAATAACCTACCAGTATCGGGTGAATTCATAGTTGATATGAAAACAATTGAGGTTATGGACACAAAGGAAAGTATATGGGGTAAAAAGTTGCAGTCTCATCTTCATTCAAAAGATTTCTTTGACACTGAAAATTATCCTGAGGCCAGACTTTTAATCAAGAGAGCAATCATGAGAAATGGAAGTTTTATAATCGATGCAGATCTTACAATAAAAAGTATAATGCATCCGATTGAGTTTGTTTGCGAAATTTTTAAGTCCGGTGATCTAGCAAACGCCAGAGGTAAAATGGAGATTGACAGAACTTTATACGATGTTACCTATAGGTCAGCAAGATATTTCCCTAACATAGGAGATAGAATGATCTATGATATATTTACAGTTGATTTTGAAATCGATGCAAGATAATTGATTAACTATTATTCAGGTCAATAAAATAATGAATTGGAAAAACTAATGAAAGTAATCATTGTCTTGTTTTTCTTTTCGTTGCTTTTTTCTCAGAAAAATCTTGATATAAAAGTGAAATCAGATTCTATCGTTATTGATGGAACAATAAATGAGCTTGAATGGGAAAATTCTGTTATTGCTGAAAACTTTGTAGAAATTAACCCTGGAAACAATTCACCCGCTAAAACACGCACAAAAGTTCAAGTTTCTTACGATACAAAGAATTTATATGTTGCTTTTCATTCGTTTGATAATCCTGAATTAATAAGAGCAAACCAGTCTAAACGTGATGATATTGAGGATGATGATAGAGTAATTATAAGTATTGATCCTAGGAACGACGGTGTCGTAGAGCATTACTTTTCCTCAAATCCCTTCGGCAACCAGTTGGATGGACAAAAGTTTGGTAATAGTGATCGCAACAATTGGGATGCTATTTGGTATTCNAGTGGNNNNATNNNNGANNATGGNTANGAGGTGGAGATTGCTATTCCATTTTCTACGTTTAGNTCAGTNAACACNNACGANTTACATTGGAGAATAAACTTTTCAAGATTCATACCAAGAAAAGAAGGTACTCGCATGGACTCNTGGATGCCTGTCGATAGAGATAATACGTGTTCNCCCTGNCAATTNGGTCATCTAAGGGGNATGCANGATGTGGANATACAATCGCCCATTGAACTGCTTCCNAGNCTTGTAGGATCCAGCGAAAATTCATTTTCTAGTAGTCTTGGATTTGGGATTGCATTCCCAATAGGAAAATCAGCAAGTGCAGAGGTTACTTTAAACCCTGATTTTAGTCAGGTGGAGTCTAATGAAACAAAAATAGATATCAATAGTCAGACAGCATTATCGTACCCTGAGACGAGACCNTTTTTTAATGANGGCATAGATTTATTTAATACAGGNTCGTTTGGATGGAAACCTAAAGTGCGTACCGTTTATACTAGGTCAATTAATCAACCTAGTCTAGCTGCAAAAGTTTTAGGCCAGAAAGGAAATACGCAGTATGGTTATTTAGGATCCTTAGATAGAAACGGTGCATTTATAGTCCCATTTAATGACTTTGGAGGTACAACTACAAACTTAGGTGAAAGCAATGCAAATATTTTCAGGTTAAAACATTCAATTAATGAAGGATCATACGTTGGCGCATTGTATTCAGACAGAAGGTACAAAGGAGGTATGGGCAACTCAGGAGGGTTTGACGGGCTATACCGGTTCAACAACAATCTAAAACTAGATTTTCAACTATTTTCATCTAAAACAGTTGAGCCTAATGATACTACCATTTCCTCTTCTTTAAATGGACATCTATTTGGAAAAGATTCAATTACCTCCGACTTTGATGGAGATATTTTCTCTGGGCATAGTTTTTATTTTAGCCTTGAAGGTTGGAAGAAGAATCGAGCTTTAACCTTGTTATATGCCGAACGCTCTCCAACCTTCAGAGTGGATAATGGATATATTGATTTCAATGATAGAAGACAATTAGTAGTAACTACCGGCACGATGCTTTACCCAAACAATAATACATTTGAAACGTTAAGCTTTTGGTTTGGCACAGGGCGTGTATTTTCCTATGATTGGACTCAGCTTACGGATTGGATATATCTAAGTCACTCAGGACAGATGAAAGGACAATTTGGGTATGGTATAACACTTTTTGCTGAGGATGAATTCTACAAGAGCATCTTATTTGAAGATAACTATGGCCTTGAAATTTCATTCGAAAAATCATTCTCAAAAAGTATATCATTCAATATTAAACCAAAATTTGGTACAGAGATCATTAGAATAGATGCGCCTTATCAGGCTAGGAATACAGGACTTGGGTTCGGTATAGAACTGAAACCGAGTGATGAATTCAAATTGAATTTTAGGATGGACCAATCAAAATCAATCAGATTTGAAAATGATGAGGTTGTGTATTCTGATATGATTGCTCGAGCAAGGTTTGAATATCAGGCCACAACTTTTCTAAATTTTAGATTAGTTGCCCAATATCATCGCTACTACGATACATTTGATATTCAGCCCCTGATAAGTTACCAACCTGGACCCTTTTCAATCTTTTACTTTGGTACCAGTAGGACATATGATACAAGCTTTCCTGGATGGAAAGAATCATATGGTCAAATTTATCTGAAGGTTCAAAAACTTTTTTCTTTTTAGATTTTGATCATAGAAATGATCAGCGATATAATCAATATAGTTACTTCGCTTCCAAGCCAGCATGTCATCTATGGTATGATCAGTACTGTACTGTGCATAGCGGTGGCATGGGTTTATGGAAAATGTTCGCAAAAAATAAGNTTAACTATTCTTCAANCNATAGGATACCTTGTTATTTTTAATGAGGTTGTGTTNCAGATNTATATGATATACTATGGAATCTGGTCNCCAAGCTCNTCATTACCGCTTGAGATGTGTTACATATCTGCCCTTNTNATTCCNGTTTATGCTAAGAATCAAAANAATAGNACATTAAAAAACTGGTTCTATTTTGCAGGNTTTAGNGGNTCGTTATTTGCATTTATCAATACAAATTTNTCNGAGATGAAGCANATCTATGTNTCNATNCACTACTTTTTTGCACATGGTCTTGTCATNNTTGTTATGTTTAGCATNGTTTTAGATGGATACAGNCCAAAGTGGAAAGATTANNTTAATGCAATTATNTGGACAACTGNACTTGTTTTNAGCATTATCNTAATCAACCTNTTNTTGGGTAGTAATTACATGTTTACNTTTGAAAAACCTGANGGAGTAAACTTCACACTTCTAATGCCTGATTGGCCATACTATTTCCTAATTATGTTACTGATTGGACTTGGAGCTTACACCGTAATGATGTTGGTAGGCATATTTCTTAATTATAANAGTAAATACGCTCATAACGCTCAATAAAGATTGTTTAAAATATAATTTGANATTAATATCTAATATCATATTTAATAATGAAGAAGCTATTTAATATTTTAGGATTTAAAGTAAGTTGGTGGGCATGTGTCTTTGGTGCCACAAGTGAATTCATTTATCTAGGCCCGGTCCTGATGATGTTATTTCTTATAACTCACTTTTACCTTAATTCACCCAATCCTGCTGAAATAAAATTGGTAATTATCTTTGCATTTCTTGGTACCCTGATTGATACAATGATGGCTCTTTCTGGTATGGTCNCATATAGTGGTTTATATGNNTCAGATATTATTATCGCTCCACTATGGATTACGGCAATGTGGTGTGGATTTGCTGCTATGGTAAATCATTCGATGGCATGGTTAAAAGGTCGCTGGTTACAATCATTTGTGCTAGGTGCGTTACTTGGGCCTGTAGCATATAAAGCAGGTGAGGGACTTGGGGCTATCCAGTTTAATGGCGAAAACTTGGAGGTTACCGTTATGCTTGCATTGGTCTGGGGTNTCAGTATGCCACTTATTTATTGGGTTAATGATAGACTAGGTTTTAGGTAAAAGCTAGATGATAAAGCTAGCATTATCGGCTGCAATATTTTGGACCTTTGATTTCTCTTTGCTTGCCAATGGAATAGTTGAAAAACCTGCTGTATTGTTCCAGATGCTAAAGAGTAATGAAAATTGGACTTCTGTTGCTAAAAAAGGAGAAGTCACACTGAGTACAAAATCTATAAAAGATATGAGTCTTGTTGCATTTATGGCAAAACAGAAAACAAATATCCCCTCAAAAATAATTCAAGATATTGTTATGGATGTAAAAAACTATGGCCAATATTTTAACAGTGCTGGTGAGTTCGTTTTCAGTGAGGTTAGAAGGTATAGTGGAGCTGTTGAAGGCTATCACCTCCTTCCTGTTGATCTTCCTTTTATGAAGGATAGAGAATATTTTTTCAGGGTTCATACAGGTGGTTACAATNTAGAGGATAATGTTTCTATTGTGCACTGGTATTTGATTGATAAACCAGAAAAAGTTCAAACGCAGAATACTTCAAAGGATGCCATATATCTTGATTATGGAGCAGGATTGTGGATGGCAGAGCGTGCTGATGATGGTGAGTACATGTTATCCTATCGATTGTATCTTGACCCCGGGGGCTCAATTCCTGACTTTGCAATTGAGCTTTTAAATAAGATGAGTGTTGTGAATGTGTTTAATGATGTTTTAATTGAGGCAGGTCGTAGGAACTATACGGAAGTTCATTGATTGGATGGTGGTTTGAAATATTTAATTTTAACATTAGTTATATTTAAATCGATACTACTTACAGGATGTTTTGGTATCTCAGAGAAAGATAATTATTCAAATATGGAAACGGTAGCAAATGTAGACATAGAACGTTTTATGGGAGACTGGTATGTTATCGGCAATATTCCAACGTTTATTGAAAAAGGCGCAACCAATGCTATTGAATCCTATAAGCTAGGAGCCAATGGAAGGATTGAGACTACCTTTACCTTTTTCAAAGATTCGCCTAACGGCGAGAAAAAAACTTATAAACCAACTGGGTTTATCAAGAATAAAGAAACAAATGCAGAATGGAGAATGCAGTTTCTTTGGCCTTTTAAAATGCCTTTTTTAATTATTGATCTTGATGATGATTACAGTTACACGGTCATAGGGATTCCTTCAAGAAAGCACGTTTGGATTATGTCAAGGGACCCGATTATGAATGATGAAACATATGAAGGCATTCTTAGTCGACTCTCATACGTTGGTTATGATACATCAATGATTCAAAGAATAGTTCAAGATTGGAACTAATCAAGGCGTTTTGGAGAATAANTACCTTTTATGAAGATTGCGATAATTGGCTCTGGAATATCTGGATTAACATGTGCTTATATGCTGAACAGAAAGCATGATATAACTATTTTTGAAAAGAATGATTATATCGGTGGACATACCCACACCCATGAAATTGAACACAACGGCATAAAATGGAATGTTGATTCTGGCTTTATAGTGTATAATGAGCGAACCTATCCTAACTTCATCAATATTTTAGATAGACTTGGAGTGGAACGTCAATTAACAAGAATGGGCTTTAGTGTAAAATCAGAAAAAAATGATTTAGAATATGCCGGACATTCTCTAAACGGTCTTTTTGCTCAGCGTTCAAACCTNGTCAGACCGTCATTTATAAGAATGTTACGTAGTATGTGGAGATTTAACTCCGAAGCAAGAGCTGATTTGAAGGAACTAGATTCTGATACCACTCTTGGAGAATATCTAAAATTAAATGATTATCCAGAGGAATTTATACAACACTTTATCATCCCTATAGGAGCTGCTATATGGTCGACCGTACCACACCAGATGATGAACATGCCAGCTATTTTCTTTATTAGATTCTTTGATAATCACGGGCTGTTGCAAATTGTGGATAGACCAAACTGGTGGGTCATAACCGGTGGGTCAAAACGATATGTTGAGAAGATGGTTGATGGATTTGAAAATAAAATTCGACTTTCATCACCCGTAAAAAATGTAAAAAGAGAGGATGGTAGCATTACAGTTCAATTTGGTGCAAGCTCTCTTGATAGTGAGAATTTTGACTCCGTTATTTTTGCTACTCACAGTAATCAATCCTTAGCAATGCTAGATGCTCCTACAAAAGACGAAATAGAAATACTGAGTGCAATCAAATATCAGAAAAATGATGCTCTTTTACACTATGACGACTCCATTTTACCCAAGCGAAAAAATGCCTGGTCAAGTTGGAACTATCTTTTGGATGAAGATCAGAGTAAAGCAGTCGCATTAACCTACAATATGAACATATTACAGAGTCTGAAATCTGATCGAACATTTTGCGTATCACTAAACAGTGGTAGCCTGGTAGATGAATCAAAGGTTATTAAGGAATTAAGCTATGATCATCCATTATTTACCACATCTAGCATAAATGCCCAAAGTCGTAAGCATGAAATAAGTGGTAAAAATAATACTTACTATTGTGGAGCCTATTGGAGAAATGGATTTCATGAAGATGGAGTTGTTAGTGCACTTGATGTCTGCAAAGATTTTGGTGAGTCCTTATGAGCGAAATAAATAAAAGTTATATTTACTCAGGGACAATTAGACATCGTCGATTTGCTCCATTTGACCATTTTTTTACATACCCACTCTTCATGACATATATTGATCTTAATTCAATAGATAGCGCCTTGAGTAAATCATGGTTGTGGAATATTGATAAACCGGCTTTGGTTTCCTTTATGCGCAAAGATTATCATGGTGATTCTGAAATGGGTTTGGATGAATCCGTAAGAAAAACGGTTTTTGAAAAGATTGGATATAAAGTCAAAGGTCCTATTCGGTTACTAACCCATTTAAGATATTTAGGTTACTGTTTTAATCCTGTCAGTTTTTACTACTGTTTTGATGAAAAGGATTCAGAGGTTGAAATCATATTGGCAGAAGTGACAAATACCCCATGGGACGAGAGACACGCATATATCATACGTGAGAAAGACAAAAAAGGAAAATTTGGAAATCTGATTGCAGATCTTGAAAAAAAATTACACGTCAGTCCATTCTGGGGAATGGATCATCAATACGAATGGTTATTTACCCAGCCGGATAGTAACCTGTTAGTAAACATGAAAAACTTTAAGGATGGGGAAAAGGTTTTTGATGCCACATTGAAGATGAAAAGATCACCATTTACAAAAAAGGGACTCATAAAACAGGTGGCAAGGTTTCCATTAATTACCATGATTGTCGTTTTTCGCATTCATTGGCAGGCTTTTAAATTATGGCTAAAGAAAGCACCCTTTTTCATTCATCCTGATAAAGCAGACCTAATAAAGGAAAATTGATTGATGAGTCCAACAATGCAAGTAGACACTTTAGCTGAAAAAATAAAAAAACCTACCAAGGCAACGTTCCTTACTTCCGTTTTTAAAAATGGTTTAAAAAAGAAGTTAAGTCACTTAAATGTAGGTTGCATTAGTGTTGTGGATGGAGAAGACAAGTTCTCATTTGGAGACATTGATTCAGACCTACAAGTAAATGTGCAAGTACATTCGCAAGAGTTTTATGTTATGACAGGAAGCGGCGGTGCTATGGGTATAGCTGAAGCCTACATTTTAGGATACTGGACCTCTGATGATGTTGTGATGCTTATGCGCATTATTCTAAAAAACCGATCCATAATGTTATCTTTGAACGATGGATTTGCTAAAATTCTCAGTCCAATTAATAAGTTGATTCATAGAAGCAGGCAAAACACGTTGAAAGGTAGCAAAGAAAACATACTTGCTCATTATGACTTAAGTAANGATTTTTACAANTTGTGGCTTGATCCAACCATGACCTANTCCTGTGCTTATTTTAAGGATACNAATACNACATTGGAGGATGCNTCCATTGAAAAACTCGACAGAATGTGTAGAAAGTTGAACCTCTCAGAAAAAGATAATATTTTGGAAGTAGGTACTGGATGGGGGAGTTTTTCCATACATGCTGCAAAAAATTATGGATGCAGTATTACAACAACAACGATTTCCGATGCGCAGTATGAATACGCAAAAGCCCGCGTTGTTGAAGAGGGATTAGAATC
>FUFK010068791.1_pt1 | contig 13014 bp, 9 predicted proteins | sample 1021851 | NCBI WGS metagenome assembly FUFK01 (sample SAMEA51879418, study PRJEB19060) | metagenome | reverse complement strand
CGCAACAACATTTACACTGTCTACAGTGGCATGGGAAGGAGCACAAGTTGGTGATACAGCTCCTGATGGAACTAACCCACAGGCGTCATTTGTAGGGAAGACCATTAATAAAATGGTATTCTTTAGAAATAGATTAGTAATGCTTAGTGATGAGAATGTTATTATGTCTCGTCCCGGGAACTTCTTTAACTTCTGGGCTAAGACTGCTACAACTTTTTCTAATGTAGACCCTATTGATTTATCATGTAGTTCTACATACCCAGCTATTGTCTTTGATGCAATACAAGTTAATACAGGTTTAGTTATATTTACAAAGAATCAACAGTTTATGTTGACTACAGATAGTGATGTACTTAATCCTAACACAGCAAAAATAAACAGACTTTCTTCATACAATTTTAATCATAAGACTAACCCAGTTAACTTAGGAACTACTATAGGATTTTTAGATAATGCTAATAAATATAGTAGATTCTTTGAAATGTCACAGATTAGACGAGAAGGAGAACCAGACGTTGTAGAACAAAGTAAAGTAGTATCTCAGTTATTTGAGAAAGATTTAAAAATTATATCTAATTCTAGAGAAAATGGATTGATATTATTTAGCGAAGAAGATACGTCTACTTTGTATGGTTACAGATATTTTGTTTCTGGTAATGAAAGAATATTACAAGCATGGTTTCAATGGACTTTAACAGGCACTGTTCAATATCATTGTATGTTAGANGATNCATTATATGTAGTAGTAAGAAATAACAACAAAGATCAGTTATTAAAATATTCTGTTAAGTTAGATGATAACGGTCATTTTGTAACTGCCGGAGAAGATTATCCTATACATTTAGATCACTGTACAAGTGTTACTACAGGTGGTGGTACTTATAATAGTACAACTAACAAGACTACCTTTACAAAACCTACAGGATTTGAAAGCTCTAATGNTATTGCAGCTTACGATACTGACTCTGGTACTAACTTAGGTAGATTTGCAGATGTAACAATCAATGGTTCTAACTTAGAAATAACAGGAAACTGGTCTGGAGAGACATTTCTTATTGGATATCAATTTGAAATGCAAGTAGAGTTACCTAAGATTTTCTTTACTTACAGATCTGGTAATGCTACTAGAAGAGATACAAGATCTGATTTAATAGTACATAGAGTTAAATTTAACTTTGGACAAGTTGGATTTTATAATATGGAAGTAAATAGAATAGGTAAACCTTTATTCACTCAACAAGTAGAATCAACTCCCGCAGATGCTTACAATGCAAACAATATAGGTTTTGTACCAGATGTGACAGGAGTAGTGCCTTGTTATGAAAGAAATAAGAATTTAATAATTACTGTAAAATCTAAACACCCCTCACCAGCTACGATAGTTTCGTACCAGTGGGAAGGTAAGTACACTAATAAAAATTATACACGTGTCTAAATACATTCACCCAGCAACATTGGAGGCTGCTATTGCAGTGGCTTCCAATTTACTACCAGATGACTACAGAGAAATTACTGAAGGTCATGGACATGACCCTGAAAATGCATTAGTCGTAGGAATAAATAACTGCGACTCAGTGTACTTTAAGGTACCTGATGGTCAATTAGCAGGCATGGCAGGAGTATCTCCAGATGGAAAAATTTGGATGGTATGCACGCCTGCGATAGAAGACTACCCTGTTACTTTTGCTAGAGAAGCAAAAAGATATGTAGAGGGTAGAAAAGAAAAGTTATTATGGAACATTGTGGACAAACGCAATAAAGTACATATTAAACTACTGAGATTCCTAGGGTTCAAATTTTTAAGGGAAGTAAAACACGGACCTAATCAATTATCATTTATGGAGTTTTGCCGTGGCAATATCAGCTATACTCGGAGCGGGTAAAGCTATTCTCGGTGGCATAGGTCAAGCCCAACAGATCAAAGCTGAGAATCGAAGAAGAATTAGAGAGTATGAACGTGCACTAGAAATACGTAAGCGTAATTGGTATCAACAACTCTCTGTTTATAGCGCTAAAGTTAACAAATATAATATAGATCTAAACGAAAATGATCTAGCTGCACAACGTGGTTATGCTAAGGCACAATCTAATTTACGTGCTTTAGAAGGTAGAGTTGTAGCTCAAAACGAAACAAAATTTAGAGAACTTGTGTCAAAGAAACTAGGAAAACGCAGAGCTAGTGGTCAAACTGGTAGGTCAGTTAGAAGAGGTGAAACTCTTGATATGGCTTCTTATGGTAGATACACTGGTAGACAAGCTTTTGGTGTTTCTATGGCTAGAGAAAAGTTTAAAGAAAATGTAGAAAACATTAGAAGAAAACAAGTTAGTGCTCGTAGAGGTTTATTTTCTCAAGTAGCATTTAACCCAGTACCTTCACTAGCACCTAATCCTCCAGAACTAAGAGGCACAGGCATGGTTATGGCAAATGCTTTACTAGGCGCAGCAACTTCTATAGCAGGAGGTTTTGGTGGTAAAGATGTAGGAGCACCAGAAGGTTTGGGAGGAGGCATGGAAGGCATGTATGACTTTACACCGGGCGATGTAAATATGGATGCATTTACTTCAGACTTTGGAGGTCTTGGTACTTTTAGTTCTTTTGATATGAATGTAAACGCATTACCTGACTTTAGTTTTTCTCCTATGGAATTTGATACTAGCTCATTATATTCAGGATTTTAAATTATGACAGACTCATTTCAAGGCGGTTCTTTTGAAGCCGAGAGGTCCGAAGATTATGTAGCTCCTTTAATTAACAGCTACAAAGAAATCAACGAGGGCATGAATAATTACTGGTCANANGAACTNAGTAATTACAAANANGCAGCANNAGATGCTGGTNAAGATANNANGCTACTAGCCAATATGTCTNNAACNCTNGGTGGNNTTCTTNANACAANNNGAAGANNAGAANCGAGANGANGACATTGCNAAAGGTTATGAGTGGTATTATGAAAANGGTTTTAGNGANGANGAANTTAACAGCTTACAGAGAAGCTAAAGCTGGTATTGTAGAAGATGGTNTAGCTATAGACGAAGCTGCTNNNTNATNNAGAGCTAANGGTGGTGACATNTGGACTTCTGAAGAGTTCAGAAAGATGAACCCAGCTATGAAACAAGGAGCTGTAACAGCTTATGCTAGATCAAGACTTGCAGAATATAATCCTAAAGGTGACCCTAGATTAAAAGGGGCTACAACTTACCAAGAATATAAAGCTGCTGAAGCTGTATATAACAGAGAGTTTTTTAGAAAGTTTAAAGGTATAAACCCTGTACTTTTACAAGAAGAAGGTATATACGAAAAACAACGCGACTTACAACAAGACGCATACAATAGTTGGACAACAGGTAGAGAAGACGAGCTTGATACACAACGTAAACAAATCGCTCAATCTAACTTTGTTAAGTGTGTAAACTCAAAAGGTGGTGGTAGTTGTTTTATACAATATGTAAATGAACGTGGTCCTTTCGTACAAAATGGTCCAGCAAGAAGAGAAGCAATAGAAATAGCTAAGAATCTAGCTGACAGTGGTCTGATGACAGACAACATGATTAAGGAGATGAAAGCTAAAAATGACAAGAATAAATTTACTAGCTTTGCTGATGGTAAAGAGTATTATTACAGTGATTATTTTGCAGCAGACATTGTTGAAATAGAACAGAAAAAAGCTGATTTTGAAAACGAAAAGTACAGGCGTGAAAAGACAGGACTAGAAATAACACATAGAAACCAAACAGACGCTTTATTAAAAGAACTAACACCTGAAGATGGTTTTACATTTGAAGAAGGATTTACTCAAGACGATCTAAATAGATTTAAAAATTTAAGAGCCAATCAATTAGCTAGTGGTAACTACGACGGTAGAATCGACACTATTATTAGTGAGATGAGTTTAGATAAAAACCAACTAAAAGCAGCAAAACAAGAAGCATTAGAATTAGCTAAAAAAGGTTTATTAACTAAAGACAAACTAGCTACTTTTCCTGTACTTGTTGCATCTGATGGTAACTTGCAGAATATTGCTAATACTATTGACGCTGGTAATGGCACAGGTAAAGATAATATAGGTTTGTTAGAAACATTTATTAATAACGAACTTAGTGTTAAAGGTACGTTTGGTGAAAAACAAGTAGCTAGATGGGCTAAATCAGAATATGCAAAGAAAGTAGAAGCATATACTGGTAAGGTAGAAGACCCACATGGGTTAGCTTATCAAGATGTTTTAAATACATTAAACAGTGCTGTAGAAGCTAACAAAAATGGTGACTCTCATCCACTACGTCAAAACAACAAGTGGGGCATAGCTACAAATTTTGGTGAAGATTTTACTAAAGTAAAGACTGCACAACTAGAAGATTTTACAGATATTAGAACTACAATTAAAACTGTGCCTAATGCTGTAAATACAACACCTATGTTTTCTCCTCAGTATTTAGAAACCTTTAACGATACGTTTGGTAGTTCTGCTGGTACTATTCCACAAAAAGCACATACGATTGCTGAGATGCATAATGCTATGTATCCTGAAGATCAGATAGATGCTTTTGAGGTTATACAAAGACAACGTGAACTTGTTAACTTAGAACGTTTAACAGAACCAGCATTCTTAAAAGATTATAGAGATCTTGACCCTGCTGAAATAAAGAAATATGAATTATATAAAACACCTAACTCAAGCGTACGTATTAACGCAACTTCTGGTAAAGAAAATGTAAATATTATACCTTACGAACAAGGTGGATTATTTAAAGAAATTGCAGAAGCTAATGGTACATCATTTTCTGAGTACGCTGCTGCAATGGAAATACTACCTAAATTAGATATAGACTTTGGAGTAGAAAATCCTTTTGCTCAACTAGATGATTATGAACTTCTTGAGTACAATAAAGCTGTATACAAATATAGTGGTGGTACAAACAAAGAAGCACTAGCTAACACAGTAAGAAAAGACTTTAAGTAAAATGAACGACGAAGTATTGAATGAGATAGAAAAAGTAGCCCCTATTATTACAGACGAAGCTAAAAAGCTGTTTGCTGAACAAGACGCCGAACTAGGACTCACTCAGCAAACACCTGTAGACCAAGGTCAGGGACAACAAGCTACTACAGATCAATCTCAACAGGTTTCTACGGAAACAACACAACAACAATCTACGCCAGTCGAAGCTCAACCAGTCGAACAAAGAGGTCCTACTAGAAAGGAACTAAAAGAAAGACTAAAAGAAAAAAAAGCAAAAGGTGAAAAAGTTACTTTTACAGACACCTTTGGCGGTCAATCAGCAGATTTAAGAAACCCTCTTAACTGGGCTAATTATGCCTCTGCTGCTGGAGCTGGTTATGTAGATTTTTTAACAGACACTGTAAACCTTATACCCGGGATAAACTTACCTAAGTTACCTAAGTACGAAAGTTCTACTTTACAAGGTATAAGACAAATGTCTTCAATAATTATACCTTCACTAAACCTTTCTGGTTTCTTAAAAAAGCAAGGCGCTAGTGCTCATGCAAAAGTAAAATGGTCACTAGGTGACAAACGACTTACGAAATGGTTTGGTAATGCTGGTATTGACGCTGCTGCCGGTGCAATAGTAGACCAAGTTGTAGAGTTTAATGAATTTGAAGACAACGCATCTGGTGCATTAAAGAAGACTTGGCCAAGTACTTATGGCTGGATACCAGACGACATTGCTACACTCGACACTGATAGTCCTGATACTAAAAGAATGAAAAATAGAAACGAAGGCATAGGTCTTAGTTTTTTTGGTGATTTTATATTAGGAGCTACTAAGATAGCTAGAGCTATGAAAGGTGTAGATGATGCAACTAAATGGGTACCTAAAAATGAAAAAGCAAAAGAGTTTGTAAAAAACACTTGGGGTAAAGGTACTAAAGATGGTGGTGAAGAAATAACTGTAAACAATGCTAAACGTGTACAAGAGTTTAATGAAATAGGTAAACGTAATTTATCTCTAGCTACAGATGCAGATGGTAATATTAACTTAGATGCACCAATAAAAGGTGTACATGATGTATATGATGACTACGAAGTAGGTTTTAGAACAACCGACCCCGGAGGTATTGTATCTGCGTCAGTTGACGTTGTACGTATTAATAAAAATATTGACAGTGTACATGGTAGCGTAGGTAGTGTGTTTTCTGACTCTGCATTAAAAGAAGGTCTTAATCTTGATGATGCTGGATTAGGAACTATGAAACAATTATCTAAAGATTTACAATTAGATATAGAATGGCACTCACCTAATGGTCCAAAAATAACACATGCAGAAGTAGTTAAGAATGGTGAAGACTTAGCAGCAGCTTTGTATGATATGGATGTAGACCAGATGAAACGTGTTATAGACAACTTTTCTGGTGTAGACGTAGACTCAGGTACTAGAGTATTAAACTCTGAGGGTTATGTTGGCGTATTTAATGCTATCAAAAAATACTTTGATGACTACATGAATATGGACTTAGCTCGTGCTCAAGCTTATGTTGGTAAGTCTATGGCTGACCAAGTAAAAGATATGGCAGAAGGCGCTAGATTAATGAATGGTACTGCTGCTGTACAACAGGCACAAGAACAAGTTTTAGATCGTTTACAATATCTAATGAATATAAAAGGTCAAACATCTTACGCAAGAGGTAGGGCACTTAATATGATAAACCTTTGGAACCGCATGAAGAAGTTAGACTTTAGAAATCATGGTGGTAAGAAAAAGGTTATGGAAAATGCACTAGCTTTTATGGAAGGTGCAAACAAAGAAACATTAGATAATTTAAAAAATATAACAAAAGAATCTGCTGAAACTATAGACACCATACGTCAAATAAATGCAGAGCGACCAGAAATGTTAAAACCATTAATGTTAGCTTATGAGTTTACTGACGGTAAAGTTAATAATATAGCTGAACTAAATAGATATTTTAAGAACTCTACTGGTATAATGCGTAAAGCATTTATTGATTTAGACCCAGAATATGAGTCAATGTTTATGCAAGGTGTTTGGTCTAATATATACAACTCTACTCTGTCAGCTATTGGTACACCACTAAAAGCTGCTGCGTCTAACATGGCTTTGATGATAGAAAGACCTATTGCTACATTAGCCGGAGCTATAGCGCAAAGAGATGTAGATATTATGAGAAGAGCTAGTTATATGTACTTTGGAGGTATAGGTGATACTGTACAAAAATCTTTCGATCACATGAGACTTGTGTTTCGTAAAGCATGGACAGACCCTAACTCTGTAGGTTATGTAATGAGAGAAGATATTGCAATTAAGAACGAAGGGCAGATAAAATCTCTTAGAGCATTTGCAGAAGCACAAGAAAAATCAGGTAACTTTGGTCCTTCAGGAATTGTTGACAGGATAGAAGCTATGAATGATATAGCTAATCATCCATGGTTACGTTTTAGTGCTAACTCTATGACAGCGTTTGACGGATTTACTAGAGCGTTTATTGGAGCTGTAGAAACTAGAGGTAAAGTGTATGACGATATGATAAAAAGAACTGGTAAGAAAAAACTATCAGCTAAAGGTATTGAAAGATTAAATAAAAAGTATTACAGAGAATTGTTTGATGATACAGGAATGATTACAGATAAAGGTGTAGAGTTTGCGTCTAAAGAAATAGCTATGAACTTAGACAGTCCTGCTGTTGATAGTTTTAACTCTATTATTAAACGTTTTCCATTACTTAGACCTTTCTTCATGTTTCCTCGTACTGCAACAAACATGATTAAATTTACTGGCTCACATAACCCACTAGGTTTGTTTGTTAAACAATTTAATGAGTATGGAGAACCATTTGCTAATCAATCAATAAGCAATGTTAGAAACTTACTAGAGCAAAGAGGTATTACTGGTTTAGCTGATGACAAGCTAGAAATGGCGTATGAAACAATACGTGCAGAATTAAAAGGTAGAAAAGCTATAGGTGCATTTGCCGTATCAGGTGCAGCATTTATGTTTACCTCTGATAGATTACATGGTAATGGTATTTACGATAAGACTAGACAACGTACTAGAAACCAACTTGGTTGGCAACCTAGAAGTTACAAAGGTTGGGATGGTAAATGGTATAGCTATGAAGGATTAGGAGCTATAAGTGATTGGATTGCAGTTACTGCTGACATTATGGATAACTTTGACACACCCGGGTCTGACGGTACTTTAGATACTAATGGCATGGATACTTCTATGGCAAAGATGATGTATGTGATAGCAGCTAATTTAACAAACAAAACATTTTTAGCTGGTATAGAACCACTGTACGACGTACTACAAGGTAACCCCAGTGCAACAGCTCGTTGGACTGCAAGTTTTGGTAGTAGTTTAGTACCGGGTAGTGGACTTAGAAATGAGCTATCTAGATTAATGAGTCCCGGAATCAAAGAAGTAGAAAATGAATTTACACAACTTTTAGCTAACAGAAACCCCGGTTCAAAAGGACAACTTCCTGCTGCATATGACTGGGTAGATGGTGGTAAAGTTAGAGAACCAGACAGTTTCTGGACAAGAGCATGGAACGCCTACGCACCTGTATTTAAGGTACGAGAAGGTATGTCTCCAGAAAAACAGTTTCTTATAGATGTAGAGTTTGACGGTAGACCACAGTTAAATACTGATGGTAACGGTGTTGAACTAACCTCAGCACAAAGATCAGAAGTTACTAGATTAATGGGTGAAGATAAAATCTTTAAAAAAGCCATTACTAAAATTATGAACTCTGCTGACGGTAAAAGATTTAGAGCTGCATATAAAGAAGCTGCTGAAACTGGTGCAGAAATAGATAGAAAACAATTTATATTATTGCATCAACGACTACGTGAGGCATTGTCAGACGCACAATCGTTTGCCATTGGTCGAATCTCAGATCGTAGTAATGTTGAACAAAAACAATATTATAATGCAAAAATAAAAGAAGCCACCCAACTTGGAGACGTAGAAGAAATTTTAAGACTCCAAGATCGAGCAAATCGTTTGTAAAAACAAATGGCAACAACTGAAAATTTTTATACCGGAAATGCATCCACCACATCTTTCGGTTACTCATTCCCAATATTACAGAACTCCGATCTTAAGGTAGAACTTGACGGAGTATTAAAAACTGAAAACACAAGTGGTACTAACAACGACTACTCCATTTCTGGTACAAACGTTGTTTTTAACTCGGCTCCCGGGTCGAGCGTAGATATTCATATTTATAGATTAACAGATGTAGATTCACCTAAAGCAGTATTTGCTGCTGGTTCGTCTATTAGAGCTGGAGACTTAAATAATAATGTAGATCAAAGTTTATATGCAGACCAAGAGCAACAACAGAAAATTAAAACTTCTGACGTAAGAGACGATGCTATTACAACTGCTAAAATAAAAGATGGTACAATAGTTAACGCTAATATAAATGCGAGTGCAGCTATAGACGGAACTAAAATATCACCTAATTTTGGTAGTCAAAATATTGTTACTTCTGGAACTGTTGATGGTAGAGATGTATCGGCTGATGGTAGTAAATTAGATGGTATTGAATCTGGAGCAACAGGCGATCAGACAAATGCTGAAATTAGAGCAGCCGTAGAAGCTGCAACTGATAGTAATGTATTTACTGACGCAGATCATACAAAACTAAACGGTATTGAAACTGGAGCTACAGCAGACCAGACTAATGCAGAAATAAGGGCAGCAGTAGAAGCAGCTAATGATAGTAATGTATTTACTGATGCTGACCATACAAAATTAAATAGTCTTGGTACACTTAACGCTTTATCAGATGTAGATACAACAGGTGTATCTGATAATAAAATTCTTAAATATCAAGCATCAAGTAGTAAATTTGTTGTTGCTGATGATACAGGTGGAGGTGGAGGTTCTAGTACATTTACTGGACTTTCTGACTCACCAACAAACTATACAGGAGCAGCCGGTAAAACTGTAAAAGTAAATTCGGCTGGTAATGGTTTAGAGTTTGTTACTGTTACAACTCCTACTCAGGATATTGTAGATGACACTACACCACAACTTGGTGGTAACTTAGATGTACAGACAAACGAGATAACTACAAGCACAACTAATGGTAATGTTAAGTTAACTCCTAACGGAACGGGTGCTGTAGAAGTAAAAGGTGCTGGCGGTAATGATGGAACATTGCAACTTAATTGTTCACAAAACAGTCATGGTGTAAAAATAAAATCACCAGCCCATAGTAGTAGTGCAAGTTATACTTTGACTTTGCCAACTGGAATTACTGCTGGTCGTCCGTTAGTAACAGATGCCAATGGAAACCTTAGTTGGGCTAGTAATTTTGTTACAACTTCTGGTTCATCTTTTACAGGTCCAATTTATGCTTTTGGTGGCATTGAATTAGGTTCTAATGACACAATTAAATTTGACTCTGACGATACAGACATTAACCACATAAGTTTTAAAGGACCAACTTCTTTAAGTAGCACAGTTACTTACACACTTCCAGAAGACGGGACTAATGGTCAGTTCTTAAAAACAAACGGTAGTGGTGTTCTTTCATTTGCTGACGTTACATCTACTTACAATATACAAATAAATACACTGTCTAGCTCTAGTGGCTCAGGCGGTGGTAGTGCAACCTTTAACGGTACGGCTACAAGATTCACATTATCAAACCCCGGTACAAATGCTCAAGCACATCTTGTTAGCGTCAATGGAGTCGTTCAGAAACCTAATAGTGGAACCAGTCCAAGCGAAGGATTTGCTATTGATGGTAATGACATTATATTTGCCAGTGCCCCTGCTAGTGGTTCTGACTTCTTTATTCTCACCCTCGGAAACGCAATAAGTCTTAGTGTACCAGCTGACGATTCAGTCACATCTGCCAAGATTGTAGATGGTACTATTGTCAATGGTGACATAGCTGATGATACTATTACAGAAGCTAAACTAGATATACATGCAGCACCTTCTGGCACAGACAAAGTACTTGGCTACACATCCAACGGTATGGAGTGGGTTGAGTCAGCAGCTGGAGCTACAGGTGGTGGCACAGATAAAATATTCTGGGAAAATGGTCAAACAGTAACAACCAACTATACTATTACAAACGGCTACAATGCAATGTCAGCTGGTCCTGTAACAATCAACAATGGTGTTGCTGTAACAATCGGTACTGGAGAAAACTGGACAATCGTATAAATTATGCCTATAACATTAAACGGGTCTGGCACAGTCTCGGGTATATCGGCTGGTGGTTTACCAGACGGAATTATACAAAGTGCCGATTTAGCAACGGGAGTTGGTGGTAAAATTCTTCAAGTTTTAACTAATACAACTCTAAACAGCACTGGTTCTGTAAGCCTTAGTACTTCTCGAACTTACTATGATGTACCAGATCAAAATATAACCATTACGCCTACATTTAATACAAGTAAAATATTAATAAGTTTTCAACAACTTGGCGAATTTAGTAGTTCAGCAAATGCTTATAATTTTGCCCTAGAACGAGGAATATCTGGTGGAACAACAACAACTATTGAAGGTAATATAGGCAGCAATACAAGTAAGAGTTCTGTATTTACTTCGCCTCTTACAACATATTGGAGCGATGATAATGACACAACATTAGAAATAGCACATTGTTCAAATTATTTAGACAGCCCTGCTACTGCAAGTGCTATTACATATAAAATAAAAGTTAGAAAACACGAAGCAAGCACAGGTACTTACTATTACAACAGAACTGTTCGCGATGATAACGCAAATCATTCCGAAAGAGGATTAAGCTGGATAACAGTTATGGAGGTAGCAGCATGAGTCAATTAAAACTAACCGCAGACAGCGGTGGAGGTACAGTTGCTATCAAAGGACCAGCCAGTACAACTGGTAATGGAGCTATTGAACTGACTGTACCCGGAACTGGTAATGCAACATTATTAACATCTGCAACAAGCACAGGTAAAATTCTTCAATATAAAATAGTAAAAAAAACAAACGGAATATCTACAACTACAACATCACACCATGAAACAAGCAGCGATTTTCGTATAGAAATAACGCCTACTGCATCAAATACTACTATTGTTGTTCAAGCTGAATTAAGCATTGCAGATGTAGCGGGTTATACACGTAGTTTAAGAATTGTCAAAAATACAGCAAGTGATTTTTCTGGGACAACATCAGATTTTTCAAGTCCTGATGTTTATAATAATGATACTGATGGACACGTTGTTAGTTATATTAATACTGGAAATTCTATTCCAATATCAATGAGAGTTTTTGAAACATCAGGTAATACTACTGCTCGTACCTATGGTATAACTTGGGCAACATCAGGTGGAACTTTGTATCTCAATAGATGGAGTGATTCAAGTATGAACGCAATATCTACTTTTTCAGTTATGGAGGTAGCAGCATAATGGCAACTCTAAACGCAACAAATTTAAAACATGCTTCCTCCGGTTCTAACAATATTGTTTTAGCTGCTGACGGAAGTACAACTATATCTAACTTGTCAGGTGGTGTAGGTAAAATTTTACAGGTAGTTGAAGGAACATTAACTTCTGGTTTTACAACATCTTCGCAAACAATGGTTGATGTAGGGTTAAGTGCAACTATTACTCCATCTTCATCTTCTAATAAGATTTTAATTTTATTATCATTAGGTCAGTTTATTAACCGAACTTCGCATAAAAGAGCTTTTGCAAACATATTAAGAGGTTCAACTGTTTTATTTACAGGAGATGCAGCAACAGGAGAGGAAGTAACAATAGCAGTAAGTCATAGAACTGCACAAGATGATTATTATATGAGTCCACTTTCACGCAGTTTTTTAGATACTCCAAACACAACATCAGCTACAACTTACAAACTACAAGCATCAATAGCTAGTGATGGCGGATATGTATACATAAATAGACCATACAATCAAGATGCTAACGGTGGTAATACAGCGAGCTCACTTATACTTATGGAGATAGCAGCGTAATGGCACTAACACAGATAACAGGTGGAGACGGAATCAAAGATGGTTCTATCAAAGAA
>FUFK010056726.1_pt1 | contig 13017 bp, 12 predicted proteins | sample 1021851 | NCBI WGS metagenome assembly FUFK01 (sample SAMEA51879418, study PRJEB19060) | metagenome | reverse complement strand
GAAGTTATTGGACAAGTAACTGCCGGTACGAAAGAAGATATTGATAAAGCTGTATCTGCTGCATTCGAAGCTTTTACTACTTTCCAACTAACTACAAAAGAACAAAGAATAGAGCTTCTTAATAATATAATTAGTGAGTATGAAAACAGATATGATGATTTTGTTCAAATTATAACAAAAGAAATGGGGTCTCCAATATGGTTATCTGAAGCTGCCCAGGCTAAAACAGGAATTAAAAATATACATGAAACTTTAGATGCTCTGAAAGATTATGAATTTGAAAGACCTGAAGGCGACTATACTCTTATTAAAGAACCTATTGGTGTAATAGGTATGATAACTCCATGGAACTGGCCCATGAATCAAATAACAACTAAAGTTTCTGCAGCGTTAGCGGCAGGTTGCACAATGGTTTTAAAGCCTAGCGAGATATCACCTTATTGTGCAATGCTTCTAGCTGAAGTGTTTGACAAGGCTGGCGTACCAAATGGCGTATTCAATGTTGTAAATGGATATGGTCCCACTGTTGGTGCAGCACTTTCTGAGCATCCAGATGTAGCTATGATGTCATTTACTGGTTCAACCAGAGCTGGAATCGCTGTAGCTCAAGCTTCTGCAGTTTCAGTAAAACGCGTTCATCAGGAGTTAGGTGGTAAATCATCAAATATAATCCTTGATGATGTTGCTGACTTAGAAAAATCTGTTAAAGGTGGAGCAGGACATTGTTTTTTAAATTCAGGTCAATCTTGTAATGCCCCAACAAAAATGTTGGTATACTTGCCAGAGAGAATTACGATAAAGCAGTAGAGGTTGCAGTTGCTACTGCAAACAATACAACCGTTGGAGATCCTAACGGTGAATTTAGAATTGGACCAATTGCAAATAAAACTCAATACGAAAAGATCATTAAATTAATCGAAATAGGTATTGAAGAGGGTGCAACGTTAGTTGCAGGCGGAGTTGAAAAGCCTGAAGGATGTGAGAAAGGTTATTACGTGAGACCAACAGTCTTTGCAAATGTAACAAATGATATGACGATAGCTAAAGAAGAAATATTTGGTCCTGTTNTNGTAATGATTAAATATGAAAGTGAAGATGAAGCAATTTCTNTNGCGAATGATACGGAATATGGTCTTGCAGGTTACGTTCAAGGAGAGCCTGAGCATGCAAGGGAAGTTGCAGGAAAAATTCGAGCTGGTCAAGTAATCATAAATGGTGGCGCAAGAGGAACAGGCGCTCCTTTCGGCGGCTACAAAGCTTCAGGAAATGGAAGAGAGCATGGCATTCATGGTCTAGAGGAATGCTTAGAAACAAAGGCTATTATTGCTCCTTAGATTAATCTAGTAAATCTGGCTGCATTTTTATAATCTTATCAAAGGCAGGTTGGTAACTTGCCCATGCAGCAATATCATTTGCTATAAATTCTCTTGTTTTAATGGCTGTTTCGTGAGGAATAACTACTGGTTTACCAGCTGCNTCAGCCATTAATTGTGCTTGGCAACATCTTTCCATTGACATATAAAACCACAGAGCAATGTCGACAGAAGGNCCAGTTGTTAATATTCCATGATTCTGAAGAATAGCTACTTTTTTGTCTCCTAAAGCTTTCGCAATTTCATCACCTTCATCTACTTCTTCGACCACACCTGAGAAATCTTTATAGATACCCTGATTTTCGTAAAAAGCACAAGCATCTTGTGAAATAGGATCAAGGAGCTTCCCAAGTGTTGAAAAAGTTCTTCCGTAAATAGAATGAGAATGTGCTGCAGCATTAACATCTGGCCTTGCTTTGTGTAACCTAGAATGTATAGCAAATGCTGCTACGTTTACATCACGATCGCCTTGGACAACTTTACCGTCATGATTCACAAGCAAGAGATCTGAAACTGATATCTGCGAAAAATGAACACCTAGAGGATTAACCCAAAAATGATCTTGGAATTCAGGATCTCTATACGTTATATGACCAGCTACTCCCTCATTAAATCCAAAGTAATCAAATAGTCGAAATCCAGCTGCTAACTTTTCAAGTTGATTTCTTCTTTCTTCTGCAGGATTAGCAAATTCCTGAAAAACTAAACCTTTATCTTTAATAGGAAGTCTTCCGTCAGTTGTATCTATTTTAATTGGCGCAACATTTGACATAGTTTTTATTCTCCAAAGCTCTTTAGTGTTAAAATAGCTTATCAAATTAAGAAACAAATATGAAATTTAGAACTGAAAAAGATAGCCTTGGAGAAGTTAAGGTTCCAGCAAAAGCTTTATGGGGTGCTCAAACTCAAAGAGCNGTAAATAACTTTCCAATCAGTGGCATAAAAATGGATTTTCCTTTCACGAAATCTTTTGTATCTTCTCTTGGTCTTATTAAAGATGCAGCTGCTAGAGCAAATTTGAGACTTAAACTAATTTCTACAAAAAAATCTAAAGCTATTTCTAGAGCAGCAAAAGAAGTATGGAAAGAAAAGCATCATAAAGAATTTCCAATTGATGTCTTTCAAACAGGTTCTGGAACAAGTTCTAACATGAATGCAAATGAAGTAATTGCAAATTTAGCATCAAGATATTCAAAGTTAGATATTAATCCAAATGATGATGTAAATATGTCACAAAGCAGTAACGATGTAATACCCACAGCAATTAAATTAAGTGCAATTATGGATCTTGATGGAAAGTTGTTCCCTGCTTTAGATGAGTTGATTGATAGTATTGAAAAAAAGGCTAAATCACTTGAAGGAGTNATAAAAACAGGAAGAACTCACTTAATGGATGCTATGCCAATTGATTTTTCTGAAGAACTTGGAGCTTGGGCCAGTCAATTAAGTGCTTCAAAAGAAATGCTTAGGACTATTGAAAAAAGATTTTTTGAATTGCCCCAAGGAGGAACTGCTGTAGGCAGTGGAATTAATGCTCATAAAAACTTTTCTAAATATTTTGCTCAAGAGTTATCTAAACTTTGTAATAGTAAAAAGAGATTTTCGCCGAGTAAGAACTTTTATCACGAATTAAGTGCACAAGATTGCTCGGTCCAGCTTTCTGGCGAACTTAAAAATCTAGCAATAGTTTTAATGAAAATATCCAACGATTTAAGATGGATGAATAGCGGACCACTGGCTGGTTTGTCTGAGATAGAATTAAAGGCACTTCAACCAGGTAGCAGCATAATGCCGGGAAAAGTTAATCCAGTAATTCCGGAAGCAGTCGCAATGGCTTCAGCAGATGTGATTGGTAATGATGTTTCTATTACAGTGGCAGCACAATCAGGAAGTTTTCAGTTAAATGTTATGTTGCCTGTAATTGCTTACAATCTACTTAAAAGTATTAATCTTATTGCGGGTTCAATGAAAGCACTTTCAAAAAATGCGATTAAAACTTTTAAAGTTAATGAAAAGAATTTGGAATCATCACTATCTAAAAACCCAATTCTTGTCACTGCATTAAATCCTATTATNGGATATGAAAAAGCTGCAGAGATTGCAAAAAAAGCTTATAAAGAAAATCGACCTATTATTGAAGTTGCTGCACAAGAAACGGACCTATCTAAAGCAAAGTTATTAAAATTACTTGATCCTAAAAAACTTGCTAAGGGCGGAATTTAAAATTGGAAAATGATCTTACTAAAAATCGCTGTGAGGCATGTAGGGTAGACGCTCCAGTTTTAACCGATAAAGAAATTGAACAATTGCTCCCTCAAATTCCATCATGGATTGTTTCTGAACAAGATGGGATAAAGAAATTAATTTGTTCATACGCTTTTTTAAATTATGAAGATTCAGTTAAATTTACAAATGAAGTTGCAAATCTAGCTGAACAAGAAGATCATCATCCTGAAATCATACTTGAATGGGGTAAAGTTACAGTTGTATGGTGGTCCCATAAGATAATGGGATTACATAAAAATGACTTTATTTGTGCTGCGAAGACAGATTCAATACTTTAATACAACTTTGAAAATTTAAAGATGGAACAAAATGAAAAGCCGTTTCAATTTTTAGCATGGATAGCAACATTCATTCTTATTTTAGCTGCTATTCTTGCTAGTTTTGTACCTGCCCTTGAATATCATCATTGGGCATTTATATTGGCAAATTCATTATGGGTTCTAGTCGGATTTCTGTGGAAGGAGATGTCGCTAATAGTTCTAAATGCAGGCCTTACGATAATATATATTTTTGGACTTATTTTATAAAAATATAAATTTCGAAATAAAAATTAAGGTTAAGAACCATGCGCCAGATGNAATATTTCTAATCTGGCCTGTTGCTAACTTTAAAGATACATATGTAAGAAAACCTAACGCAATTCCGTCTGCGATTGAAAAAGATAAAGGAATCATCACAATAATTACCAACGCTGGAAGTAACTCAACAGTTGATGACCAATTTAACTTTTCCATGCCTCCAAGCATCAGTATAGCCACATATATTAGTGCACCAGAAGTAGCATATGCAGGAATTATTGCTGCAAGTGGTGATAAGAACATTGCAAAGATGAATAATGCTCCAACTACAATAGCTGTTAATCCAGTTCTCCCTCCAGCTTCTACACCTGCTGAGCTTTCGACATAACTTGTTACAGGGGAACAACCAAAAAATGTGCCGAATATGCTTGCACTACTATCAGCCTTGAGGGCGTTATCAAGACCTTTTGATTCTGCATTATCATCAATTAAATTTGCTCTTGTAGCAACTCCAACAAGCGTTCCAGTAGTATCAAAAAGGTTAACAAATAAAAATGACATAATTACAGTAAGCATGCCAATATTTAATGCTCCAAATATATCTAATTTTAAAAAAACAGGAGATATATCAGGAGGGTATGATAACAAACCATTAAATTGAACAAGCCCCAATGACATTGCTAAAAGAGTTGTAATTAATATACCAATTATTATAGCGCCAGGTATTTTTCTCACTGAGAAAATCGATATTATTAAAAAACCTACTGCAGCCAGAAGTGTTTCCATTTGTTTAAAATTACCCAAAGATAATATTGTTGCTTCATTGCTTATAATAATCCCACCATTTTTAAGTCCAATGAGGCCAATAAATAATCCTACCCCAGCACCCATGGCAATCCTTAAGTTTAGAGGGATACTTGTAATCATCCAACCTCTTAGTCGAGTAATGCTCATAATAAAAAAAAGTATTCCTGCTATAAAAACTGCACCAAGTGCAATTTCCCATGAATAGCCCATTTCCCCAACAACTGTATAGGTAAAAAATGCATTCAAACCCATGCCTGGAGCTAAACCAATTGGCCAGTTTGCAATAAAACCCATAACAAAGCATGCAACTGCAGCTGCGAGACAAGTTCCTACAAATATTGCACCTTGATCCATTCCTGTAGAAGACATAATTTGTGGATTTACAAATATGATGTATGCCATAGTTATAAATGTTGTAAAACCAGCTAATAATTCTTTTTTAATAGTGGTATTATGTTCTCTTATTTTAAAAATCTGCTCTAAAGTTTGTTTCATAAAAATTTCGAAATTTAGCTTTTCAAGATTTTAAAAGTATACATTTATTTAACTTGNATATAGTTAAATATTTTTAGAATAAATACATTATTGAATTTATTTTTTTTGGCATGTAATTTGCATGTTTTATATTAATATTACTTACTTTAGACGGGGATCTAAACATGAAAATCAAGAAATNTAACACTATAAAGCTTAGTTTATTATCATTTGTTTTTTTATTAAATATCAATCATGTTCAATCACAAGAGCAGACTATCGAGGATGTTATAGTTACTGCTGAAAAAAGAGATGAAAGTCTTCAAACTGTATCGCAAGCAGTTACCGCAATAACTGAATCAGAACTTGAAGCAAAAAATATTACTTCTTTTGTGGATTTAACGGCACTTGTTCCAGGCGTGACTGTAGCAAAGAATGAAGGTTATAAAACTGTTATTTCGATTAGAGGTGTTGGTAATGAAACTAACCAGAATGCTATTGCAGCTCCCTCAGTTGCATATCATATGGATGGTATCTTTGTAGCTTCCCCATTTTCTCTTCAAACTGATTTTGTTGATGTTGAAAGGATTGAAGTCTTAAGAGGTCCTCAAGGAACGTTGTTTGGTCAAAACTCCACTGGTGGTGCAATCAATGTTATCTCTAATAAGCCAACTTCGGACGATTTTTATGCAAAAACTGATATTACTGTTGGTGACTATAATCTTAGAAAGATTGGAACCGCAATAAATTTTCCTATTTCAGATAAGTTGGCAACTAAACTTACAGTATCTTCAATAGAAAGAGATGGATTTTCAGAGAATTTAATTAATGGACAAGATCTTGACGATGCTTCCAGTATAAGTATTCGTAGTGATTGGATGTATGAAATAAGTGATGCTTCGTCTCTAAGATTCTTTGTACAATATTTTGATTCCGATAGAAATGGCGCAGCCATGAAAGGTAAAGATGATCTTTCTTCAGATGCTAGAAAGTTATCTCAAGATTCTATGTCAAAACAAGAATTGTCTTCAAAAATTTTAGCTCTTATTTATGAATCAGATCTGGGATATGCAAATCTAAAAGTTTTAGCAAGCATACAAGAAGATGATATTTTAGTAGTTAGAGATAATGATAGGCATGCCGCAGGTGTGCAGCCAGTTTTATCAATGCCAGGATTACCATATATTTATATTGATAACGCNCCGTATTATCCGATGGCTGAATTTAGACCAGAAACATCATTAGTGGATACTGATACTTTTGAAATAAATTTAATTTCAAATGAGCCAATTCTGAATGGAACAACAGATTGGACTATAGGTGCTTTTTATCTTAAACATGAAATAGAAAATCATATTCGTGGTTATGTTGATAACGATTTAGATGGTGAATTTAAATATGTTTGTGGTGAATCTTTCGCTAATCCTAACTATTGTTTTAACATTGGTGAAAACCCATTTGCCGCTGATTTTGATTTTGTAACAGATGCATTTCCTGTAAGAGAGTCTTTTTCAATATATGGTCAAACAACATATGCAATATCTGAAGTTTCAAGATTAATAACTGGTGTTAGATATACAGATGATGAAGTCGAAAGTTGTGTTAAAAACTTTTTCTTCACTACCTGTGATAATTTATCAAGTAGTTCAAGCGAAACAACTGGAAAGGTTGCTTTAGAGTATGACGTTAATAAAGATACTATGGTTTATCTATCATTTACTGCTGGTTACAAACCGGGTGGAACAAATCTTACTTATGGTTCCGATGCAGCAGATGGTTCATACTCAGCTATGGTCTTTGAAACTTTTGAGCCAGAAAAAGTTGACTCAATGGAGTTCGGTATTAAATCAGATTTATATGATGGTAAGGCAAGAGCTAACATTGCATTATTTTCTTATGATTATGAAAATCTTACAATTTCAAGCAACAGATCCAATACCTTATCAGGGTGGTGTTGCAAATATTCCTTCATCTGAGATGTCTGGAGTTGAAATAGAGTTTACTGCTCTTCCAACAGACAGTATTACATTTGACATGAATCTTGGTTTTATTGACTCTGAAGTAAGTTCAAATTATGAAGTTTTAGATAATGTTCTTGCGTTCCAATACTTTTTTGGTCAGGAAAGTCTTAGATATGGCCTTAGAGAAAATGTTAACGGAAACGAGCTTGCTAAAACTCCTGACTTTACAGCAGATATATCAATGACATATGAAACAGAACTATCATCTGGTAATTCTTTAACTAGTGTTTTTCAATTTGTTAAAAGGGGTGAATTTATGCAACGTGTAAATAATAATCCTTCTGTAGATGTAGTACCCTCATATAAAATTTTTAATATATCTGTTGGCATTGATTTTAAAAATGATCTTAGTCTAGATTTCATTTTAATGAACTTAGACGACGAAGATGGTGTTAATTCAGCNATGACNGACGTTTTTGGTGTTGCNGGTACAGGAATTGAATATATACCTCCAAGACAAATAATGACTAGATTAAGTTATAAGTTCTGATTTATTATAAACAATAGTTATAATCAGCAAATNAAATTAATACTTTTGCGTATAACTGATGGATAAGTTTTTTATTAAATCTGAAAGTTTGTTGAAAGATTCCTTTCAGCTAGCTTGGAATGTTTACGAAAGTGGGTATAAACCAAATTATATTATTGGTGTTTGGAGGGGTGGAGCCCCAGTTGGTATAGCGGTTCAAGAATTTTTAAGTGTACTGGGAGTAAAATCTGATCATGTTGCAATTAGAACTTCGTATTACACCGGTATAGACTCTAAAAAAGACAGTGTTCAAGTATATGGCTTGAATTATGTAATAAGAAAGCTTGAATCAGAAGACAGACTTCTCATTGTTGATGATGTGCATGATACNGGAAACTCAATTTCTCAAATAATTACAGACNTAAAGAAAGCATGTAAAAAAAATACTCCTGAAATTAAAATTGCAACACCATATTACAAACCAAATAAAAACGAATCAGAATATAANCCAGATTATTACTTACATGAAACTGATCAATGGCTAGTTTTTCCTCATGAGCTTGAAGGATTATCTTTGGAAGAAATTCAAAAAAATAAGCCTGAACTTCAAGATTTGATGGACAAAATTAAAGAATATCTTTAATTAGATATTGTTCTTAGCTAAATTTAATACTCTTTTTTTTCCATTTTTCTTTGGTTATAATCTGACATGGAAAAATTAAAACAAAAAGCGTTAACATTCGATGACGTACTACTTTTACCAAGCTATAGTGACTTTCTGCCCAGTGATGCAAATACTGAATCAAAACTCTCTAAAAACATCTCACTGAAAATACCTTTAATTTCAGCAGCCATGGATACTGTTACAGAATCAAGTATGGCTATTGCACTTGCAGAGGCAGGAGGTATTGGAATTATTCACAAAAATAATTCAATTAAAGAACAGGCTAGTCTTGTGAGGTCTGTAAAAAAATATGAAAGCGGTATTGTAAGAGACCCAGTCACAATAAGTTCAAAGAAATCAATTGGAGAGTTAAAACAACTTACATCTGAATTAAGCATTTCAGGAATGCCAGTTGTTGATGACGGTGACTTAAAGGGGATCGTTACAAGTAGAGATTTTCGTTATGCGGAAAATATGGAATCAGATGTTTCTACTATTATGACGCCGCTAGAAAAGCTAGTAACAGTAAAAGAGGGAGTTTCTCAAACAGAAGTAATGCAATTAATGTATAAAAATAGAATTGAAAAAGTTCTTGTTNTAGATGATGAGGACAAGTTATCTGGCCTTGTAACAATGAGAGACATTGAAAATACTGCTAAAAACCCTGATGCCACTAAAGATGATTTTGGTAGATTAATAGTTGGAGCAGCTTTGGGAACTGATAAAGATACTTTTGATAGAGCCGAAGCATTATTTAATGAAGGTGTAGATGTTTTAGTAATAGATAGCGCACACGGCCACTCTAAAAATGTTATCGAAACCATTAAAGCAGTTAAACAAAAATTTCCAAGCGTTGATGTTATTGGAGGCAATATTGCTACTGCAGATGCAGCTATGGAGTTAGTCAAAGCAGGAGCAGATGCAGTGAAGGTTGGAATGGGTCCAGGCTCAATTTGTACCACAAGAATTATCGCAGGTATTGGTGTACCACAAATTTCAGCAATATTTGATGTAAGTACAGCTCTAAAAAATACTGAAGTAGCTGTGATAGCTGATGGTGGAATTAGATTTTCGGGAGATATTGCTAAGGCAATTGCTGCTGGGGCTGACTCAGTAATGTTAGGCAGTCTGTTTGCTGGAACTGAGGAGGCTCCAGGAAAAGTTGAGTTATTTCAAGGTAGAAGCTTTAAAACATATCGTGGTATGGGTTCAATTGGCGCAATGACAGAGCGTGAAGATGCAAACAGATACATGCAGGAAGATGTCGCTGCAGATAAACTTGTACCTGAAGGAATCGAAGGTAGAGTTCCATACAAAGGCCTAGTGTTGAATGTTATAAACCAACTTATTGGGGGTTTACGACAAAGCATGGGTTATATAGGATGCAAAAATATTTCTGAAATGCACAAAAAAAGTCAGTTCGTTGAAATTACAAATGCTGGCATGACAGAGAGTCATGTTCATGATGTTATGATCACTAAAGAGGCTCCTAACTATCAGAGAAGTTAGTTAGCAAATGAATAAACTATCAGTTAATAATAAAGCTATTGATACCATTTTAGTTCTTGATTTTGGGTCGCAATATACTCAATTAATTGCTAGAAGAGTAAGAGAAAGTAATGTTTATTCAGAAATTCTTCCTTGGGATATTGATGAACAAAAAATAAGGAAGCTAAATCCAAAAGGTGTTATTTTATCTGGAGGCCCTAACTCAGTTACTGAAAGCTTTACACCAAGAGTTCCACAAGTTATTTTTGATCTATCAGTTCCAGTTCTTGGAATCTGTTACGGCATGCAAACTCTAGCTGAACAAATGGGAGGACACGTTGTGTCTGTAGATCAAAAGGAGTTTGGGCATTCATCTCTTGATGTTGTTTCAAATTCAAAAATATTTGAAGGCGTTAATAATAAATTAAATGTTTGGATGAGTCATGGTGACCAAGTTCAAGATTTACCAGATAATTTTAAGCTTATAGCATCAACCTCGACTGCTCCAATAGCTGTCATGGAACATGAATCGTTGCCAATGTATGGAATTCAATTTCACCCTGAGGTTACTCACACTGAGCAGGGTAAAAAAATATTGGATAATTTTATTTTGAATATATGTCATGCTAAAACTGAATGGAATATTGATGACGTAATTTCACANAGAATTCAAGANATAAAAGAAAAAGTCAAAAATGATAAGGTTCTTCTTGGTTTATCTGGTGGAGTTGATTCTTCTGTAACAGCAACATTACTTCATAAAGCAATAGGCAAGAATCTAACTTGTGTTTTTGTAGATAATGGACTTTTAAGAAAAGGTGAAGCAGAAGACGTAATGCAAACCTTCAAAGAAAACATGAGTCTAAATGTTATTAAATCAGATAGTGAGGAGATTTTTCTTAGGCATCTAAAAAATATTGAAGATCCTGAACAAAAAAGAAAAATTATTGGCAGAACTTTCATAGATGTTTTTGACGCAGAAGCTATAAAATTGAAAGATATTAAATTTCTTGCTCAAGGAACAATTTATCCAGACGTAATTGAATCATCTGGAAGCGAATCAAAAGAAGCGCGAACTATAAAATCACATCATAATGTTGGAGGCCTTCCAGATGAAATGAAGCTAGATTTAGTTGAGCCCTTAAGAGATCTCTTTAAAGACGAGGTAAGAAAAATGGGTAAAGAGCTTGGATTGCCTCAAGAAATGTTAGACAGACATCCGTTTCCTGGTCCTGGTCTGGGTGTAAGAATAATTGGTGAGATAACAAAAGAAAAAACAAGAATTCTAAAAGAGGCAGATCATATTTTTATACAGGAGCTTATTAAGGCTGATTTGTATGATCAAGTCTCTCAAGCATTTGCAGTTCTTTTGCCAGTGAAATCTGTTGGAGTTGTTGGTGATGAGAGGCGATATGCAGAAGTAATTGGTTTAAGGGCCGTTGAAACTGTAGATTTCATGACTGCTAAGTGGGCGCATTTACCTTATGATTTTCTTGAACTTGTATCAAATAGAATAGTTAATGAGATAGAAGATGTCAGTAGAGTGGTTTATGACATATCAAGCAAACCTCCTGCAACCATAGAGTGGGAATAGAAGGGTAGGCGCAAAGCCCCATTCTATAAGGGTTTTGTAGTTACAAACTCGTTACAAACCTCCGCTACAGACTCCATTCCTACGTTCGCAGTTACAAGAATTCCTACAAACTAACTCGACTATTGCGATTCATAATTAGGGTAGATTTAACAACAGAAAATCAATTACTTTCCAATATAGAAAGTTATGACTTTCCATTATGGAAAGTTATTGGTATAGTTATTTCATAAACATAAATTATGGGAACAGAAGAGATGAATAATGAAAAACAAACTATATCCAAAGAAGAGGCGGCTGCAACATTAAAATCAGTAGACGCAACCAAACGCGACGCCATCCAGTCATTCAGAATACCTTTATTGCTAGTAACACTAATAAGCTTAAGTTACTCCCTTGTCGTTTTTAGCTGGGGGATGACAGAGCATGAAAACATGTGGGCTTTGGGTATGTATATAGGTGCAGCTAGCTTCGGTATTTTTGTAGCTTTCTATTTGTATACCTTCCGTCTTTTGGGGATAAAGGTAAGTGTTTTAGCTAGGACAAAAGAGAGGATAAAAAGTGAGCTTTTATTGCTTGTTATATTTGGGATAATTCTTATCGCAGGAAGACAAGTTCGATTGTTAGGGTTCGAATACGCACCTCACATAGCCGCATTAATTTCAGGTGGTTATATGGCATACCTACTATATAAATATCCTACTGGTGAATATTTAGTAGGGAATCAAAAATAATGAATAAGGCAACATTCGACACTGTCATACATGCACCAAATCGCCTACAAATATGTGCTTTATTAGACTCTTCAAAAGAGTTGGAATTTCAGATTATTAGAGAACAACTTGATGTAAGTGATTCAGTGCTTTCAAAACATCTAAAGGTGCTGGAAGATGCAAATTATGTCCAATTATCAAAAAAGATAGAATTTACTCGCCAACGAACTTGGGTGTCGTTGACGACTAAGGGAAGAAAATCTTTCAAGCTTCATTTAACGGAGCTAAAAAGAATTATTGGATAAATATAAAATGAATAGAACCTAATTAAGGTTACAATGTTTGTAACTCAGCATCTGCTAAANTNTTGNTATTAATANGGTTTTNAGANGTTTATGAAAGNAANAAATATNGAGCAAGAGTTACAAANTAGTTACAAACTACANAATGCCCNTTGNAAACCATTGTTCTTACAANGTTTTTTANAACACTAATTGCGAGTGGGAGTAATGATGCGTACGCTAAAAATCAGTACCTATTTAGCAGCAGATTTAGAGACGGTTAAGAGTTATTTAATGACGCCAGCGCTGCTCAATTATGTGGCGGGTGGCTT
>FUFK010068808.1_pt1 | contig 13018 bp, 10 predicted proteins | sample 1021851 | NCBI WGS metagenome assembly FUFK01 (sample SAMEA51879418, study PRJEB19060) | metagenome | reverse complement strand
TGCTTGTGTAATATTAGTGTAATCTGATCCACCAAATTTATCAACAGTGTGAGTCGCAGCTTCACTATCATCGGAAACAAAAACAAAGAATAGCATTGCAACTAAGAGAAGTAAACCTGCATTCACAAATCTGTTCTTTGCAATCATTTTTATCCTAATGTACGGCCGCGTGTATACGCGTACCATCGCTATATAAAACACAAGGGCCTTAAAATAAGTTCATTAGACACGTAAACTATTACAAATAGACAGCTCTTTTTGTAAGGCCATGAGTATTACTGATGACACATTCAAAGAACTGATGAAAAGATTTGCCTCAGGAGTTACATTAATTACTTTTGAAAATGATGGAAATTATAGCGGATTAACAGTCTCCAGCTTTTGCTCTTTATCAATGAACCCTCCATTAATTTTAATTTGTATCGATAAAAAAATACCTAGTCATGAATCTCTAAAAAATGGCAGCCATTTTGGTGTAAATATTTGCACTTCTGAACAAGGAAAATTGGCTTGGGATTTTGCAAATTCAAACGTGGACAAAAACGAATTGATATTATCGTTAAATCACAATATTACCGAAAATAAAGTCCCTCTATTGAACGACTGTTTAGCATCAATGGAATGTACAATCAAAGAGACATATGAAGGCGGCGATCATACTATTTTTATTGGCCAAATTGAAGATGGTAATTTTGACGAAGAGTCAGACCCATTAGTCTACTACAAATCCGGATTAGGTGACTTCACACCAAACTAGCTAAATATTCTTCAAAAACTTCTCTAGATACATTTCCTCTAATAGCAACTTGTGTACGGTAAAAAAAAGCTGAGATCCAAAGCTCCTTGATTTCAATTTCACCTTTCTCAAAAACAAGTAACTTTATAGGACGCCACAGACCCATATCTAGTAAACTAGAGCATTCCTGTACTTTAATTTCTAAATTTTTTTCTAAGAATAAACTCTCAATCTTCAACGCTATTTCTTCACCTTCTAAAGGGACTAGTAAAGCATCGTTATTGCGNAAATTAAAGCCCTGAAATGCTAAAAAAAAACCTGATAAACCCAGTAGAAGAAATGAGAAATTGATTGCAGTAGTTAACAATGGGAAAACCTCTGATTGATCAGGCAAGGCATACCATGCAACAATAAAATAGCAGAATAAAGACAGAGCAATTATTAGAGATGATACAACATACCACTCACGGCTTTCTGGTTTATATTCTATTTTTGACATCAAAATAAAGTCTGCTGTTTGGGTGCTCTTTTACCTGATTTTAATGCCTTTTCATCCCAATCAAAAACATCGGTTATCCTAGACAATGATTTAGCAAGTCTATCTGCGTAATAATTGTAATCAGGTTCAGGGCATTCTTCCTCTGGAATATATGGTTCCACGACCATTGGACTTTTACGTGCATCTGTTACCACAAAAGATATTTTCATACCACTTACGAACGGTCTCCCTGTTTCAATATATTTTTTGTAAGCTTGAAGGTGTGCTTGATTGTCTTCATTTACATATTTTCTTTTAAGATTTACAGTCTTAGAGATAACCAAGGTGTCTTTTTCCACCTCTCCCTTAGATATCTTTGTAACCCAATCTTTAGATAACTGAAGAGCTCCATCAATTTCACTCTTCATCAGTAATGAAAACACCTCTTCCAAGGCCTCAACCTGGGAGGGAAATGAATCTGTACGTCTTGTTTCATATCCACGAATCAACATGCTTTCCTTGGGCCAGACCTGCTTTCCCACGTATCTTTTCTTAGCTCCATGCGAGAAAAACGGCTGCAATATTTTCTCAAATTCTAGCTGTTTTGCGCCTAAAGAATACCTTTCAGCTATTTTTTCGCCAAAAGAAATTGTTTCTTCTAAATTAGAATGAGGTGAGCGGAAAAAAACTGAATCAGTATCTCCATAGATTACTTCCAAACCTTCAGATTCTAACTCTTTTAGAATATCCTTAACATATTCTCTAGCATATGCAGTTATTGATGCTCCAATATCTAAATTCGTAAATCTGTAAAAATAAGAGGCAAAGACGCCGTATACAGAATTCATCAATATCTTAATCGCTTCCTGTACACGCTTGTAATATTGTTCTTCAAACTCAGATTTAGCTTCAGCTTGAAGCTTTTTTGCTGAGTCTCTGTCTGCCATCAAATTAGTTAACAATTCAGGAAGAAGGCCATGCTTCTGTTCATGACTTTTAAATTTAACACCAAGAGGTGTTTCAATATCGCCTTCGTCAGATCTAGTCGTGAAACAAAGATTTCGGTCAATAATTATACTTGGATACATTGACTTGAAATCTAAAACGCAAACCCAATCATACAAACCAGGATCTACTGTATGAACATAACCTCCTTCAATATGACCTGTACGTTTCCTTCTGTTTGTACCTGGAACTCCTATCTTCTTTGAATCTGCAAACCTAATCATCAAAGAATCAATCATCATTGATGTTATGCCATTAATCACATCATCAAGTGGTAACTTGGAAACTGTACCAATATGTTGATATTTTTGCAAAACCATAATATGTTCTAAAATTTCCAAAGCTAATTTGGCATCTTCAAGGCAATAGTCCATTACTTTTTCTGGGCGTTCTTTCCACTCCTCATCCATTTTCTTAGGATTAACATCATGTTTTTCTCTTCCCAACAATTCTTTTGCAACTGCATTCAAGGATTCTTGACGAGGACGNATCTCTCTCTTNACATTCCACCAGGCATCTATGACAACCCTTCCTTCCACTCTCCAAAATCTTTGCATCTTCTGCTCAATCTTAGATTTATCTCTGCCAAAATTTAAATCAATTCTATGCACATCTGCTCTCTCTAGTAGAAGTGGTAAATCATATCCATCTATGTTGTAACCTGTAATGATATCTGGATCAAACTTAGAAATTGCTGAAACAAAGTTTTTCAAAATATCAAATTCCTCTCCGTGAAGTGTTTCTTCGTGGATGTAACCACTTGAATCTTTAATGCAATAACTTAAGCAATAGATTGTTCTTTCAAAAATAGAATTTTCTATATCAAAACTTAGTATTTTGAAGTCAGACTCAAAATCTTCACACTCTTTTATCGATGTCGCATCAATCAGCTTACATGTAAATTTGTGATTCTTTACTTCCTCGCCTTCAAAAGATACACAGCCACCAATATTGTTATCGTAAAGATACCTGTAATGAAAAGGAATGTCGGAAGCTAATAATTTTAAGTCATTATTTTTTAGCCATTCTTTAAGTTTGTATAACTTGTCAGGAGATTTAGTGTAAACTCGCGTGCACTTTTTGACATCTCCATCCACCCATAATTCTTCATCTTCAATTGAATCAACACTATCGTCTTTTTTCAATAGTGTTTTTACATCATCATCAGGTTCAACTACTTGAAAATAGGGACGCATAATAGGTGTTCGAACTGCAATTCCCTCTCCATCTTTGGTAGTTCCATACAAGTAAACTACTGCGCGTTCAGTACCATCAACTATCTCTTCATGATAAGCTGAATTAAGCAAGCGTATTGAATATTCCACATCAAGCCATTAAGAGGCTGCTATTATTCTGTTGCTTTAAATTGAAGAAAGGGCTTGATCGAAATCGTCCTTCAAATCGTCAAAATCTTCTAAACCAGTTGAAAATCGAACAAATCCTAAATCAATACCTGCTGTGATGCGTGCTTCTTGAGTCCAAGATGCATGTGTAGTTGCATAAGGCATAGAAATTAGTGATTCAACACCACCTAGAGAGATAGCTTGAGACGCTACAGTCATGTTGTTGAGCATTTTACGACCTGCATCGTCACCACCATCTACGACAAAAGAGACCATATTTCCAAAGCCTGACAACATTGACTTGCACAGTTCATGGTCCGCGTGACTCTTTAATCCCGGATAAATTACCCTCTTAATTTTAGGGTGATTTTCAAGCCATTCTGCTAAACGACCTGCAGTTTCTGTAGATCTTTCATAGCGTATTTGAAGAGTCTTTATTCCTCGCTCAACTAATGAAGCCTGATGAGGATCCATCGAACCTCCAAAATTTCTCAATTTTTCCCAAATCTTATTAATTACATTCGTTTTGCCTGCCACAACTCCGCCTAACAAATCACTGTGACCGTTCAACATTTTAGTTACTGAGTGAATTACTAAATCAAACCCATNTTCTATAGGATTACATGAAATTGGCGTGGCAAAGGTACTGTCAACGATTGATATTGCACCATACTTCTTAGCTAATGATGCNANNGCTGGTAAATCTGAAGCTTCCAATAGTGGATTTGTAATAGTTTCACAGTATAGAACCTTAGTTTCTTTTTCCTTCAAAGCATTTTCAACTGCATCTAAATCTTTAACATCTATGTAATGAACNTCTATACCAAATCTTACAAAATCTTGATCTAGAACACCAACTGTACCACCGTATAGATTTCGAGTGGTTACAATTCTATCTCCTTGGCCAAGAAAATTAAGTAATGTAGTACAAATTGCTGCCATTCCTGATGAAAAAACCAATGCATCTTCAGCGCCTTCAAGATCTGCTATCTTCCTTTCCACTGCCCTATTTGTAGGATTGTAATATCTACCTGAATAAACTGGCGCACGTGGCTCTCCTGCCATCCACATTTTGTATCCTTTATCGTCAAGGTAGAAGGTAGATGTTTGATAAACTGGAGTGTTTAATGAATTTTCACTAGGAGATGTACCTGAATGAACTGATTTCGTTCCTTTTCCTAGCTTTTTTTTATCATTTTTTTCGCTTGACATCTTTTGGTTAAAAGGACACCAATTAATAGATTTAGTAACATTTCGCAATATAATAAATAGGAAGTTTTAAATTGGATTCTAAGGTGTGTAAGATAATGTCGCTAAACAATAACTGGGGAATTCACGCTTTTCTAGCATTTGTGATGGCTATTTTTTTACTGCCTTATTCTAGTGCAGGACTAGTTGAATTATCGATAAATAACTCTGACGATTTGCTAGTTAGTGAAGATGAAATTATATTTCAAGAAGGTACAACTCTTAATTTATATGTACGATTAAAGGGAGACCTAAGAACAGATACAAGTGATAAATACGTTGAATCAATTATCATAAACGTACACTTTAGGAACGATGAAGATAGAAGAGATTCTTTGATAGGTTACCCTGAGTATCAGGCCTTGTGTGATACATGTGAAGATCCTGGATATGATGAATATCTTTCAAAGTTTAGAGGCAACGATGAACGCTTCAAAGACTACGATGGAACTATTGATTTTGCTGTAACAATGAAAAACAATAGTGGAGATATTGTTTGGGATGACGTTCTACAAATAACTTTACAGACCCAAAAAGCAGATAGTAGTGATTCCGGAGGATTTACTATTCCTGAGTTACCACCTGTTGTTGAAGAAAACTTAATCATAATTGTCGTTGGTTTCTTAGTTATTGTATTACTTTCAGTTGGAATCTACACTTTTGTCTTAGCTCCTGAAGACACAACTGCAGATTTGTATAAACCTGTTGAATCCGTTGATCCATTAAAGAAAAGTCTAACTGGTGTCGGTCACAAATCTGAATTACCAAGTGAATCTAAAAAACTAAAACGCCTAGAAAACTCTGATGAAGAAGATGACGAGGAAGATGAAGAAGAAGATGAATACGAAGACGATTTTGACGATGAGGACGAAGAGGATGGCGACTTTGATGAAAGAAAGATTTTAGATGAACTCACTGGGACGCATTCGATAAGCTCGCAAGGTGAAGAAGGTACTGAAGACTCTGATGAAGATGAACCTAAAGCTGCACCTGCCAAAAAGAAAGCTGTTAAGAAACGTGTAGCGAANAAGGGAGTTGCAAAGAAAATTGTCAAAAGACCTTCAACAAATGTTAGCTCAAGTGAACCTGAAACTAACATGGGTAAGGGTATCAAGTCAATTACATGTCCTTCATGTGAGAAAGTTCATCATGTCGATGAAAACACTCCTAAGTTTATCTGTAGTTGCGGAAGAAGAATTCGAGTTTAATCTTCTTTAACTGTATCTAAAATAATAAAGCTCTTTCGAGTTTCATCACTACTGTATCTAATTTCTAANGGTTTGACAANTAATTTAATCTTTTTTGATTTGAAATGNCTTTCTTCTATGGGGAGTGCAATTTTCCAATCCGTTANAGGGAGNCACTCGTAATCTACATTATTGTCTGAAATACTGATTGCAGCTTTTGTAATCCACAGTTTCTTTTCTTGGCCTGGAATATCTACTGAATATGTTCTACCATTGAAATAAGAAATTTTGACTTCTACNAAGCTGGGAATATCTTCTTTAATTGCTGAAGAAAGTTTCATCTTCTTCGGATTATCCAAATAATCNAACTTAAAATCCTTTAATTTAGACATGTTATCTTCGAGCAATTTTTTTGGATAAGAGTCCCTATCAAGGGCTGCAAGTAAAATACGCTCCATCCTAGATGCTGTAGGCCTTTCAGACTCGGCCATAACACGATAATAGCTAAGAGGGTGTTTGATTAATCTACAAAGCGCGTTAGGTCCAGGACAGACTCCTGTTGAAACAAGAGTGTCACATTTCGGTGCACTGTATTGAGTGCCGGATGTCTTTCCTGATATGTGCTCGACCTGATATCTTGTGAAAGACTCTTTGAAATCGGGCGCTGTTGCGAACAACCGCATAACTGACTCAGAATCTTGATTGAGCGAAGAAAGAAATGTAGTTATGAAAAATCGGGAAGGATGTGCCAAATTTACACCTGCTTGCAAATCTAAAAGGTTAAGATTGAAACACGGGGGTGCTTTGACTAGATCGAATTTTCCTAATTCCTTCATAGCCTCAGCTTGGCGTTCACCTACTACATTCTGCAAATTACCTATTCTCTCAACAAAAGTGTTCGAAACACTTGATATCAAATCTGTTATTGGACCTTCAAATTGGTTCTTAATTTCTACTGGCGCCTCTGGTAATTCCTCCAGATGCTGGCGAATAACTTCTCTCATCAANCTTACTGTAGTTTCACGATCTAATGTTACTGTACCATTCTGAACTCCTCGATTGGCAAGTTTCCAATTACCCTCCCTAAGTTTTGAAGCTGCCTTAACGTAGTCGACAAAATTCATGCTAAACTGATTGTCCTCAAGTGTTACGGTTATAATTTCTAAAGCATTAATTACCTTGACTAAGTCTTCATCGGTTTCTGAATCAAAAAATCTTTCAGCTCTTCTAGCTTCAGATAGTGCAACATAATTGATTAAAGCTTGATTATCTGCTGCGGCTAATATTAAACGTGATATAACATATCCGAGAACTATGTCTGCTTCATCATTTACAGGAGGACCTTCAACGTCAATTAAACCAGTAGTTGCTGAAGTTTCTAAGCGAGCAACTGCTAAAGCTCTAGCCTCAGAATAGAAATAATCCTCNAGAAGAGATTCAAGAGTTAAACCTTCTAAATAGGTGTTGGCAGATGGCAAAAATGGATATCTCCAGTATTCAACCACAATTGAGTAAGACGATGTGGTTTTATAACATCAATCAATGGTAAGTTAACGTGACTCAAAGTCTCCTGAAAATTAAAAATGTCAAAAAGGCATACCGGAAGTATAATTTATTTGGTAAAGAAGTTTCGAAATTTTCTGCACTGAACGGACTTAATCTTAATGTAAATAANGGNCAAATTTACGGGTTTTTAGGGCCAAATGGGGCTGGAAAAACAACTACAATAAAGTGTATCATAGGTATATTAGAGGCTGATAGCGGAGAAATTNTTATAGATGGTAAAAATATAAAAAATAATGAATTATACTTTAAAAATAAAATTGGCTTTTTACCTGAACAAGTAGGACTTTACGGAAGATTAACTGCGAAAGAAACTCTCCAATTTTACGGAGGTTTCTTTGATTTAAGTACAGATGAAATTGAAAAAAGAGGAAAAAATCTACTTGCAAGGTTAGGATTAGAAAAAGATTCTAACAGAAAAGTCGCAGAATATTCATTAGGAATGAGGAAAAGATTAGCTTTGTGTGTTGCTCTACTGAACAATCCTGAGATTTTAGTTCTTGATGAGCCAACTTCTGGGTTAGATCCAAGAGGAGTGAAAGCACTAAGAGTTGTTCTCAAGGACTTGAACAAGAAAGGACTAACAATCATTCTGAGTTCGCATGTTCTGACCGAAGTCCAAGAAATTTGTTCACATGTGGGCATAATTAACCGAGGAAAACTAATCCGTGAAGAATCAATTGAGGACATTCGAAAAGAAATCGAAAAGAAATCAATTAAGCTATTACTGAAAGTTAAAAAATTCTCTGAAAATGACGCAAAGGATTTGTTGAAAAATAATAAAATAAAGAATTTAAATCAAAAATTTAACGGTAAACATGAAGAACTAATTGTAGAGTTAAAAGAGGAAAACATTCCATGGGTAACTGACTATTTAGTCTCAAAAGGTATACAAATATATTCAATTGAGCCTCAAAAAAATACCCTTGAAGAAATATTTTTGAAGGAAACAGGAGGCNACTANCTTGAAAATTAAAGATAATTACCTACTGAAGTCAAACAGTGAATGGAAAAACAAAAAAACTTGGCAACCTCTAATGATTTCCATTGTACTGGTTCTTTGTGTCGCAATTGTGCATAAGACATATTGGGTTACAACTACTGAAACAAACCCTGAAGATATATGGGCAAATAAGCAATTAACCAAGGATGGAAATAACTGGACAATTACATTTCAAGAGAATGCAGGAGATAGTGTAACGTTTAAGGGAGTTTTACGAACTGCTCCAAAGTTTGAAGTCTTTAGAAATGATACCTTTGTTCCTGGAAAGTTTTCAGAAGGTGAGGCTCTGGTCTATTCAGAAGATTTATACGGTAAAACCATGCTTAATGTTAGTGGCATGAGAATTCTTGTGAATGATGATTTATCAAAAAAGTTTTTTGTTAGTGAAATTGTAACAATAAAAGCAACTTTAGTAAATAATATTTCCACATTTGATAACAATGGTGAGATAGTTACTCTAGAAAGAGAAGGTTGGATAGCTGAAACTGATGACATAAATCTAGCATCTTCAAAAGATAATTACTTTTTCTCAGTAGAATTATTACTTTTATCTGCGGGACTTTATTTCTCTCTAAAGCAAGTAAAAGGCCTCAGGGAACAAGCTGGTTTAGTTTGGCACCTGGCAAAATTCGAACTTAGACAAGGAATTACATCTCCAAGAATGATAGTCCTCGGAGTAATTTTTACTTTGTTCATAATAGGAATGGGATGGCTTCTAGGCGATCTTCAGAATGGCGATCCCGAATCTGCTTTTTTCGTACAAAATGCTAATGGAGCACTTCAGCAGTTATGTTTCTTCGTATTTTTTGTTGTTTCATTAGCTGCTATTGGAGTTTCTGTTGACGCGTTTCACAAAGAAAGACAAGCCAATACCATAAATATTCTTCTAGCAAAACCGATTAATCGAGAAACAATCGTTATAGGAAAAGCCTTAGGATTATCTTTAGTTGTAGGAATTCCTGCTCTAGTAGCACAGATTTTAGGATTAATTTTCATGATTAATGCAGGAGATACTCCTTCATTTAGTGGAATAATCGCATTCCTAATTTGTGGACAAATAATGATTTTTACACTCGTTTGCTTTCAACTATGCTTTGCAATTTCTGCTAGAAGTGGCACTGATGTAGTAATGTACGGTTTAGGAATGTGGTTACTTTTCGCTGTTGTATGGAATTTGTTAATTTATGCACTTTCGTTTGCATTGGGCATCGATGTAACTGCAGATGATTTTGAAAATGATCCTAAATTCCAAACCATAGCCTCACACATGGGCATGCTAAATCCAGGATATGTATATCAATTTGCAGTTGGACTGTTAACACATCGAACTTTAGCTATAGATTTAGAGGGGATACCAGGATGGTTAATTTTATTGGCACTAGTCTTATGGCCTATTACCTGTCTTAGAACTGCAGCTAAGCTTTTCAAGAAGGAAGTCAAAGGATGAAGAGAAGATACATCGATGATGAAGACGCTGTGACTCACGTTATTGAGTTCACTATCGCTTTAACCGTTTTTGTGCTCATTTTACAAGCATTTACTTCGTCTATGAACTTTAGAATTGGCATCGATCTAAACAAAAACGACAACAATATTGTTATGGCAAGAGAGGTTGTTTCTGAATTAACTGGCTCACAAGGATTGAGCGGAGATTCTACTTCTTGGGAGAACAATGAATACGGTACTGGCAATGTGCAACTACGCAATGGAACTACTATTGGAATATTGAATAGTAATGGAGAAATCGATTCAAACAAATGTGATTCATTAGGAAAATTCCCTTACTATCCCCTTAAAGAAGAGCTAGGAGTTACTGAACAATTAAGAATTGAAGTACAAACCTTAGTTCCAAAGGAAACTGTTTGTCTATGGGGCGGTAATCCAGAATCTGCTACAGTGAGTTTTGAATCTCAGAGATATCTGTTATACAATGATGGAAGTAATGTTGTACCTGCAATACTAACTGTTACCATATTTGAGGGAGATACTCCAAATGATAATCTTTACCTTACTGAAGTAATGTACAGTCCTCAAAGTAATGGCTTTGACTATGAGTGGGTGGAATTCTATAATCCAAATGACATTGCAATATTTGTTAACAGCTGGACTATAGCTGATAACGAGCAAAAGGATAATATTGTATCTGAAGAAAATGAAATAATCACGATTCCTGCAAAAAGTGTAGGAATACTAACCTCGTCGCCATCGACTTTTAGGGAAACATATGTTAATTACAAATACGTTTTTTCAGTTGAAGACGTTGCAATAGGAAATGGTCTAGGTACATCTGAAACAATAATTTTGTCAAAAAATTCATACAATGATGCTTTCACTTACACTTCTGAAGATGGAGCGAACGGTAATGGTAAAACCTTGACTCGAAGCTGCTATAATTGTGCTGACTGGAGTGAAGCTGTATCTAGTCCTGGAACTATATAATTACTCAAAGGCTTGCAAGCCTGTAATCCATCTACCAAGAATTAGATTATGAATGTCATGTGTTCCTTCGTAGGTATAAACACTCTCCAAGTTTGCCATGTGTCTCATAATAGGATATTCATTTAGGATACCGTTAGCTCCATGAATATCGCGTGAAGTTCGAGCTATTTCCAATGCAATATCTACATTGTTCATCTTACCCAAAGAAACCATCTCTGGTGTAGCTTCGCCTTTATCTTTTGCTCTACCCAAATGATAAGCAAGTAACTGTCCCTTGGTAATTTCTCTAAGCATCCATGCCAATTTGTTTTGAACTAGTTGAAAGCTTGCTATTGGTTTATTGAACATAATTCTGGATTTAGCGTAGTCAACGGATGAGTGGAAGCAACCCATTGCTGCGCCTAATGAACCCCAAGCTATTCCAAAACGTGCTTGTGTTAAGCAGCTTAGAGGACCTTTTAAACCTTGAACCTCTGGTAGCAATCTATCTTTTGGTATTCTACAATCTTGAAATACTAATTCACTTGTAATTGAGGCCCTTAGAGAATGCTTTCCTTTCATTTCTGGTGCTGAAAATCCTTTATCATCTTTCTCAACAATGAAACCTCGAATTTTTCCATCTAATTTAGCCCAAACTATCGCTAAGTCTGCAATGGTTCCATTAGTAATCCACATTTTAGCGCCGTTAATAACATAACAATCGCCATCTTCAACTGCCTTAGTTTCCATACCTGCCGGATCAGAACCATGGTCAGGCTCAGTCAATCCAAAGCAACCAATTAGCTCACCTTTAGCCATGCCTGGCAAATACTTGTTTTTTTGCTCTTCTGTTCCAAAGGCATGAATTGGATACATTGTTAGAGAACCTTGCACTGAAACGCAGCTCCTGATTGCAGAATCTCCTCTTTCTAACTCTTGGCAGATTACACCATAGGCTACATTTGATAGTCCAGCACATTCATAACCTGAAAGATTACAACCAAATAGGCCCATTTCGCCGATTTTTGGTATTAACTCTAGAGGGAAAGTACCCTTCGTGTAGTATTCCTCGATGATTGGTAGAACTTCTTCGTCCACCCAATCTCTTACTAAATCTCTCACCATTAACTCTTCTTCGGTTAAATGCTGATCCAAGTTATAGAAATCAACACCTTCGTACTTAGACATTATTTTACATTTGGTAGAGGGATATATATGTTTTACATTATAGGGGTTAATCCAAATATAGAACGTGCTGATAGAGGTCTAATGGAACAGATTTGGATAGAAAAATATCGGCCAAATAATCTTTCAGAAGTTGTGGGCCAAGAAGCTGTAACCACAAGATTAAAGAATTACGTAAAAGAAAGTTCCATGCCACATTTACTTTTTGCTGGACCTGCTGGGATAGGAAAAACTACTTCTGCCTTGGCTCTAGCAAGAGAAATGTTTGGAGAATTGTGGAAGCACAATTTACACGAACTTAATGCATCTGACGAAAGAGGTATTGACGTCGTCAGAGGGAAAATTAAAGAATTTGCCAGGACTGCGCCTCTTGGTGAAAAAGGATTTAAAATAATATTTTTAGATGAAGCTGACGCTCTTACTGGGGCTGCACAAGCAGCTTTAAGAAGAACTATGGAAAAATATTCACGAACATGTAGATTTGTAATGTCATGCAATTTTTCTTCAAAGATAATCGATCCTATTCAATCCCGTTGTGCTGTATTTAGATTTAGGCCAATAAAAGCTGAAGATTTAGAAAAATATCTAAAGTTTGTTGCTGCAAAAGAAAATATAAATGTAAGTAAGGAAGCATTTGAATCACTTACCTATTTGGCACAAGGTGACCTTAGGAGAGCTATTAATGGACTTCAAATGGCAGCTGCCGCTAATACAGATGTAACACCTGATGTAGTTTACCAAGCTGTTGCCGCAGCTAGGCCTGAAGAAGTTAAAGACGCATTAGACTCTGCATTGTCGGGGAATTTCACAAATGCCAGAGAAAAATTAGATACTCTCCAAATAACTTATGGA
>FUFK010075349.1_pt1 | contig 13021 bp, 19 predicted proteins | sample 1021851 | NCBI WGS metagenome assembly FUFK01 (sample SAMEA51879418, study PRJEB19060) | metagenome | reverse complement strand
ATCTTTGTTCCGTCCATAACAACCCATAATTCATACAAACCCTTAGACAAATAATCTTTTATGTCATTTATACCTAGCTTACCTTTTGCTGTGTCTACAGCAGGTTTTAATACTTTGACTACATCATCCCATACAATATCTATAACTTGCTTTGGTACAGCACTAAAAATCATGATATTGCCTTTTTCATAACACCCATCATATCTTTCTCATCAGGTTGTTCTGTTGTGCCATGCCTTGCTAGTCTTACATCTTTCATCAGTCTATCTAGCTTCGCTGCTCCTGCTTCTGATGATCCGTTACCTATGTCTGACACTACGTCTGCTGCCACAACATACTCATTGTTAGCAACCTGTAGCGGTCTTCCTGATCCTGATGGGTCTCCTGCACTCTCTACTATCTCTGCTTCTATGGAGTCACTCATACCATCACCTTCGCCACTAATCATACCTCTAATGCCACCATCTCTACCAAAACTAAGTTCTCCAGACGCTACCCTCTGTCGTAGATCGTTTAGTGCCTGCATACCGAACTTCTCAACAAACACTTTAATATCTTTCTCTGGGTTTTCTGTAGCACCTTGCAACGCTCTGGCNGCNCTTATTATTATTGTTTGTAGTTCTTTAGAGTCCTCTACATTAGGAGCCATGATCTCTGCCACACCACCCTCTTGCATAAAACCCATTTTGTTTCTTACATCTTTAGGTAGGTTCGGTAAACCTTTGTTGCCCTCTGGTATTGGTTTTAACTCTCCACCCTCTCTCATGGACGTTAGACCACCTTCGTTCATGTACCTTGGGTCATCAGGACTCATCAAGCCAACACCAAAGTTAGGTGTAATCCCATAGTCAAACTCACCATCATAGCCTGGTCTGTAGTCTGGCGGAGGTCTTCTATCTACGTTTCTTGGTATGCCTGCCTGTCTGTTCTCAAACTCTACAGGGTCTGGTTTCTTTGGCATTGGTGGTGGCACTGTCGCTTGGGCTAGTGTGGATTGTCCTAAAGTTATTGGGTTTTGAGCAGCTTGCATCAATGTGCTACCAAATGTTTTAGTTGGGTCTTGAGCTATTGCTTGACCAAACGTGGGAACTGCTTTTGCCCCTTCTGTAGCTGCTTGACCTCCCATGCCTCCAAGGACTGCACCTAGTGCTTTACCCCCTATAAGACTAGTAGCTCCTGTCTTTAAACCCTCTTCTAAATCGCCTGTCTCTAAAAATCTACCGATACCAGAGCCTAAAGCTCCACCCCCTATAGCCCCTATAGCTGTACCCAACGCCCCTGTTGTTCCAAGCGTTGACCCTAGTAGACCTAAAATTAAAGGAAGTGCCATTCATAACCTTTCAAAAGTACTACAGTACTTTTATCATATAAATTCGTAAGCTAAAAGTTCAAAATAGAATAAATTAAAGAATAAAAAGAATTTTATGCCTTTTACCATTTGACTTTATCTGCCCAATATGCGGCTGACATCTTGCCTTTAGCAATGTTTTTACCATGTCTAGCCTTAAAACTTTTGCGTTTATTCTTCATTGTCTGAGATTCACCTTTCTTTGGCTTGCCTGCTGTGCCTTTTACAGTGCCAACCTTCTTACCCTGTTGACCAAAGCGTATGGTTTTTATCTTGTCACCCTCTTTTGCCACCACAATGTGTGATTTTTTGGGATGATTAGGGGTTCGTTTAGGCTTGTTGTACCCACTAACCCCTGCTCTAGCTAACCTTGGGTCTTTAGTCATCTTCCTCAACCATTATTAAGGCTTTCTCAGTGGTTTCTTTATTACGTCTTGTCCAACCTTTACCAAATGTATCAAATGTTTTTAGGGATTCATAGAACTCTTGTCGTATCTTGCCAAATTCTTCTATCATATACTCTGTGTCTTGACCTTTTACTAAGGCTAATGTCTTAGGTCCTATAGCTCCATCTTGAGCTGCACCACATATCTTTTGCACTGCTTTAGCGGCTCTACCTGTGCCACTGTTAACAGCCCAATCGAAAACCGCCCAATCAAGACCACTAGGTAAATCATCACATTTACAGCGATCCCAGTATAGTTTCTTGTATAATGGCTTTACATCTGATGGCTGAAGGTTCTTCATCTCGTCACTAGTAACCTCTCTGCCCAGATACTCCTCGTAAACTCTCTTAGTAACTCCCAAATTAGTTTCACCGCCAGGGTCTTTTGGGTGATTTACATATCCCCCTTCGTGATGTAGTAGTGCTATTAAACTATCGTGATAATTATCTTCCATCGTCTTCCTCCTCCTTTTTTATTATGGTCGATCTCTTGTGGACAAAATCTATCCACTCTTTGTTCATATCATAGAAGTATTGACAGTATTTACAACGCATACTTCCCTCTACGTTTTCCATGTCGTGACCACATACATCGCATTTGATGGATGCTATTTTGTTAGTCCTTTTTGCTTTTCATATGTACGGAGTCCACCAATTCCTAACATACCACCTAAAACTGTAAGCAACGTACTCATGTCAAACTCTGGTAGGTCTGGCACTTCTACTCCTGCAAATGCACATACGAATATAATTATGTCTTTTAAGAGAAAATGATATAGAAAAGCAATCGCACAGACCCACCCAACTGCTGGTCGCCAACCGCCCTTAAACAGTGAACCTGACTGTGCTTCAGCTTTGTTGACCTCTATTTGCGAAATTGCCAATTGTTGAGCGTGTTTCTCAGACATCGTTGCCAACTCGTGGGCAATTCTTGCCTTTTGATCCTTATCTTCTATAAATTTGTCTAACAGACCTGTAACAGGTCCTATCAAGTTCTGTAACATTATCTATACTTTCTTACTTTCTTAGCTATGCTCTTAGGTTGCTTAACAAACTGCTTGCCTTGCTTTGTGCCTTTGCGTTTAGCTCTTGTTGTGGCTGCGTATTCCTGTGGTGACAACGCTTTGATAGCGGCTTCTGGTAAATAACGCTCTCCTGTTTTACCAGACTTCTTACCTGATTTTGTTCGCCATTTCTGTTGCGTCCACCGTTTAAGACTTTTTTGACTTTCCTTCATTTTTTCTAGGTCTTCCTCTTTTTTTTGGTTTTAGCTGTTGCTTGATTTCCTCTATGCTTAGATCGGATTTCTTCTTTCGCCCTCTTTGCGATTTGGGCTTGTCTGTTTTTTCCTGCGACTTTTGCTCTTTGCTCAAGGACGGTGAGGATTTGAATTTTCCTAGCAAACGGCTTATTAACACGTTTAACCTTACGAGCAGTTGCTTGGGCATCTGCCACAGTGGCAAATTTAATAGTGACTGTATCTTTGGGGTTTTCATCTGTATATAGCCTCCTTCCAGAACCTTTTGGTTTCTTTCCTGTTCCTATTTTTGGGTCTTTAGCGATAACCACCACCTGCTTTCTTGTAACGAGATGCTAGTAGTTGTGCCTTTCTGGCAGACCACTGACCTGGCTTGCCCCCCTTAGAACCTGCTTTTATTGCTGAAAACATTCTTTTTCTCATCTCTGGTTTTGTATAGTTGCCTGCTTCGTTTACTCTAGATTTTGCCTTACCGCCTTTTTTTAACTTAATTGCAGACAATGCTTTTGCTTGTCCTGCGTGTGCTTTACTAGCTTTAGTAAGCTTACTAGCTACTTTCTTAATTGTTTTCTTAGCTCTTGTTGTCATCTTTTGCTCCTCTTTTTGCAAGCTGATTAAATCCTATGAAACTCGCCAAAACGCCCATGTTAGATAATACCCAAATTTCAGCAATTCCTGAAAGGTGTGAAATTCTATCAACAGGAACTAATGGTGTCATCAACACAACTATAAAAGCTGTAACCGTTAAGGCTGAAAACCAAACAAGGTGTCTTTGTTGATCCTCTTTTTTGTCTCTATTTTCCAAAAGAACCATACGCTCTCGCATAGCCATCTCTTGATCTGTGACCACACCATCACCGTTTGCATCAGCTTTTTCCCACACAGAACCTTTTTCTAATTTCTTTTGTTTCATTCTATTCTTCCGTAAAATTCTGTGTTCCCATCAAAATATTTATCAAACAAATACCAACAACAATTATCTTTGCCTGTGCTTTTACTGTCTTTAATCCATTTGATTCTACCAACACTTACTACTTTCTTCAACATATTCTGAAAAATAGAGCTTTGTTTAGTGTGCATCCAGTCAGCATCAAATAAAAGCCATGTTGGTTTAAAAGCTGTTAAATGAAATATCAAGGGGTGAAGTATGCTTCTATCCCAAGGTGGGTTTGTTATAAATACTTCTGCTCCTACTGCATCGTTCCTAGTTAGTTTTAGTGCATTTTTCTTAATAATATCTTTTCTTTGTGGCTCTATATCAGATGCATAAACACAAACAGGATTGTTTTTTTCAAGAGAAAAGAAGTCATACCCCTCTATGTGATCTATCAAAGCACCATTACCTGCACAAGGCTCTGCAAATCTTTGTATCTTTCCTATTATATGTGGCAACAAAGGTACAACCCCCTCTACTGGAGTTGTATAATAGTCTCTGTCGAACCTGACAAAATTACTTCTCTTACCCATCTATGGTAATGTTACGGTTACCGACCCTAGTCCTGTCGTTCCCAAACTGCCTCTTGGATGTGGTCTGTCTACTCTACTTATTTTCACAAAACCATCGTGGTCAAACAATGACCCCACTTCTAGGTTATCGTCATGTGTTTGTAGATTAGTTAAGACTAGACCTGTGTTTCTACCCTCTCCCCCTGCGTTTTGCTGTTCTGTATATATCGCAAAGGCTCTTACAATCTGTGTTATGTAGTTTGCATCATACTCGTTTGGAGCCGATGGAAAGAACGGTATGGGTACTTTTGTGGACATTATCGCCTACCATCCTGCCTCAGATCAACTCTAGTGGTTCCTAAACGCCATGAAACGCCTGTTGCTGTACTTTCTAGCCTAAGAGCAAAAGAACGCCCTCTAAGGCGTATATCAGCTTTCTCAGTAAATAACTCTATAGGAGTGCTTGCTGACTGTGTAACAGCACTTGTATCTGTCTGATTATATGTTGTGCCAGGGAATCGTCTTGCCTTTAACGTCAGGTTGACCTGTGGTGTTACGTTTGTACTCTCTCTAAAGGTTATATCTGGTATAACTCTACTTGCAAAAAAGAATTTGTCTCCATCTCCTATTGTAACCTGACTTGATTCTATAAAAGATGTAATCCCTGTTGCAGGTGATTCTGATCCATCATCTAAACCAAACTCTTGATAGTAAAGATAGTTATCTGTTGAAGCAGCTATGGGATAAAGAAAGACACCTCTGTCTACCCAAGCTGTTCTTGCCAGAGTTCCATAATACCAGATGTTCTGTTCATAGTTGTATACCACATACTTGTCGTTAGCTGTAGCATCTGAAGATGGGTAGAACCACCATACCTCAGAGTATGCACTGTTTTGACCTGCCACAATCTTAGTATCTTGATCTCTGTTTAAGTCACTAAACACAAAGTCTTGCACAGGGCATACGAGCTTTTGTGTTCGACCATTGTAAACATAGAACTCTCTGTATCCCATCCAGTATACAGACTCTTCTACAGCCACGGCAGCGTTCTCAGATATTATTGTGGTGTTTCTACCAACCTCTGTGATACCAAATGTAAACGGAGGTCCGATAAACTGCAAAGCGTGTACGGATACATCTGTAATAACCAGTGTCTGCTGCTTTGTCTGTACGGCTGTAATTATCTCTGAACCTGTACCAATACGCAACTCACCTGCTGTGTTCGTAGGAAGAGCATTCCATTCTGTAAGACTTTCCTGTGACGCAAAACGAATCAATAGTGGGTCTTGTGTACCACTTGCTGTTTCACTATCACAACCAAAGGCTAAAACGTGTCTGTCTCTTTCAGAGACTATTACCTTCTTGGCTATCGTTGGTGCATTGGTAGACCCTGCCAAGGTTGTAATCTCTACGGCTCTTGATGATGTACCACCTGATTTATCCCAATAATATATTGCACCATCTCTAACATTCATAACTAGGTCTTCACCAAAGTTGTCGTGTGACCAGTGTCGCAACAAAGCTCCTGCTATGTTAGTAGTTGCAGGAATACCCCAACCACCTGAAGCTTCTGTAACTGTAGCGTCATCGGCATGAGTAGCTGCCGTTGTTCCAAACAATCCTCTAGTTAGTCCTGTAAATGTCGTAGATGTTTTTCCTGTATGTTGAATTATCTCGCTATCTATTAACAAGTAACCTGTTGTTTCAAAGTTAGCTGATGAATCAACTGTTACGCTAGTTGCTGAAGCTGTCATGCCACTTCCATCGTTTACGGCTGTTGTTGCTGCTGATCCAGATATACCACCCCATATACCTGCACCCCAACCTGTTCCATAGGAGTTGTCGTCTAGTCCTACGTTTATCTGGTAAGTTGCTACTGTAGAACCACCACCTTTACCACTACCTGCATCATTAGCGTTTGCTGTTACTTCCGACCCACTAGTGTCCTTTGCTGATATGGTGTAGGTATTCGATGCCGTAACGGAGGTTACTTGGTATTCTTGATTTATAACGGCTGCTGTTATGTTGCCACTACCATGAAAGGCAGAGGCATTTGTAAATGTTACAAAATCATTTAGGTTTGCTCCGTGGTCTGCATCTGTAACTGTGATGGTTGAGCTACCATCAGTAGCTGTAAATGTTGCTGTGCCTGTGTTTGTCTTTCTTATTGGTGTTATGTCATAGTAAGTGCCACCTGCGTTCAGGTAATACTTCTGACTTGTGCCTATGCCTATAAAGTTTGTGTTATCTAATGCTGTCCATGTGTGCAAAGCACGACAGGTTCCTACAAACTGTGTATCAGAATACTTTGTCCAACCACCTATCTTCTCAGGCAAGCCATTTCTAAAACGTACTTTGTCTCCATCAAACCATCCACCTTCGTTTGTATATGATGTTGAGTCTCTGTTTATACCTGCTCTAAACTGTAATTTTTGTAAAGGCATTTAGGTTCTAATAATATAATTTAGGATTATCGTAGGCTGTACGTTGTTGTGCGCTCCTCCACCACCAGTGCTAGATGTCGTAATCGTAGCTGCTGCACCTAACTGACCACTACCACCCCTGTTTGTAGAATCTGAAACTACTTGTTGTTGAGCTGCAACAGTGTGACTGTGAGAGGGTATTTGTGCTGTTGTCAATGTATGCGTTTCAGAACCACCTGTAGCATTTAACGCATCTCCATTAATCCCACCAGATTGATTAGTAAGCCTATCAGCAGAAGAGCCTCCCATATTGTCTAAACCTGCAACAACTCTTCCTCTCAAGTCTGGCAGATTAAATGTTGAAGAGCCATCACCTGATCCATATGTAGTGCTTAACGCAGCAAACAGTGTTGCATAAGTCGTTCTTGATACAGCTTGTCCATGACATAATAAAAACCCTGTTGGAGCAGAGCTTCCTGCAAAAGGTATAACAGAACCTGCTGGCATAATGTATGTTCTAAAATCACTTGCAGGCACTGACTTCATAGTGCCACCATCATTAACAACTACACCATCAGAGTCCGCTATCGTTATAGAGCTACCAACAGATGTGCCACCGTCTAATAAGTTTAATTCCTCTGCTGTAGAAGTTACAGCCGTAGCGTTAATAGCAAGTTTATCTGTGACTACATTAAACGTACCATTGTCTTCTATTCTAGCAACCTCTGTTCCATCTCTCTGTTGAAATATTATATCTTTTGCATCTACAACAGGTTTAATAATCACATCGCTAGAGGAATTAGTAATTCTTAATATTTCTGTGTCACTAACAGAAAATTTAAAATCCCCTCCTGCTGCATCTATGGAAACATCATCAGAACTAGAGGTTTTAATACCTTTAACTATAAGTCCTGATGTTAAATCAGTAACTGCTGCCCCTGATCCTCCACCATCTGCAAATATAATAGCTGAGTTTCCTGCTAATACATTCACATCACTACCAGAGCCTTGTGTAAACGTAGCTGTTTGGCTTGTTCCGTTTTTTACAAAGTATAACTTATCTGCATCGTTAGGACTTATTGTTATTGTGTTTGTTCCAGATGGCGATCCACCTAAAACTAAAACTTTTGACATCCCATCAGAAACTGTACCATCGCTAGTTGTGAGAGTGTGTGTTGTGCCTGAAAGCGTTATATCAATAACACCATTAGTTAGTTTATCTATAATATCAAAGTTGTTATTTGTAGTGGTTCCCCAAGCTCCTGCCTTTTCACCAAGACCGATCTTTTCTATACCACCGTTGCTTGTATATGTACTTGGCATTGCTTCTCCTCAAAAAGTGCTATGGTACTTTTATACCTTATTGTATAACGTCTGTCCATGTTTGAGATGCTCCTGTCGTTATCTCTGTCCATGTCTGAGAAGCACCTGTTGTTATGTTTGTATATGTATTTCCTACGTCTGGAATAATTAATCCCCACACTGTTTCGTTTCCTATCTCACCTAACATAGCTAAACCTGTGATAGATATGTTAGCTGTTCCTGTTACACTCGCCAATGAGCCTAAAGACATTGTGGCTGATACGCCTGTTACATCTGCTGCACCTTGACCTTCCGTTGTAACAGAGCCTAATCCTATAGTACCGTTAATACCAGATACAGGTACAAAAGCACCAGGAAGTTCGGCAATAGAGACTTCCGATATGGCATTAAAGCCAAGCATTAGTCAGCGTCCTTGATGGTCAGTGTGCCTTCCTGTACTTGTTTTAGTATTTCTGCGTAGTGTCTGTTGGCAGGGTCTATTGGTACAAACATCTCTACACCATCTATAGTGGCTACTATATCTTTTTGTTGTCCATTGATTTCAATTGGAATATTACGATATTGAGCTTTTGTTATTATCATTTGTTACCCCCCTAATTCTGCATCAAATTCCACAACAGCAGCACTTCCACCTGCATCCATATCAAGAGCATTATATAATGTTAAACTACTTGCACTACAAGCTATAGTTCCATAAGAATGTGGAACACTATTTACAAGAACCAAACCTGCAGATATACTACTTGCATTGTACCCTGCTTGTCCATTTTGTACTCTTGGTGTGCCTGTTACCGTTGTTGTAAAATTTGCTCTCATTGGAGCAGGTAACTGTATTTTTCCTATCCAAGAACTAGTTGTATTCGCCCAACCAACAGCACCACAAATACTTGCATAGTTTGACCCACCTGCTCTAACATAATATCTCTGACACTTTTTTTGTGTTTTTTCAAAAGGCTCATGTTCAAATGTCTGTTGGGTTCTGCCCTACTTCTAACTGAACACCTGTAATGAAGAAGGTTCTGTCTGTGCTGTCAAAAAATGAAGATATACCTACGGCTCTGTTAGCATTTGTGCTAGATGCAAATCCACTAGAGTTTAGTGTACCACTTGTAAAGTTACTTCCTGCGTGTAGATATATACGAAAAGTTAAACTTGAAGCATTATCGTCATCTAAAGCACCTGTAGTATCAGCAGGGAATGTAAGCTCTACTCTTGTCCAATCTGTTGTTACATTAAATGTCTTAGAGCATTGTCTTGTATTATCTTCATCAAATAACTCACACACATATGTAGCACTTGCATTACCTTTGACATAAAAAGACACAGCAAAGGGTTTTGCACTAGACGTTCCTTTTGCAAACGCTTGTAAGTTTTGACCCTCTATTTTTTGTTGCAGTTTAAGTTGTTCATCACTAGCTATAGATGTATCAGCAGTTGTACAGGCTAGTTTAATACTATTTGCAAAACCTTCTGGTGCAGAACTGTCTTGTGTCATTGTTAAACGCCCTGCTGTATTAGCTACATCTATATTCCATCTATCACAAGTAAAGAAACCACTAGACCCACCAATACCTGTGCTTGATGTTCCTCTCTGTGCCACGTTCATATTTCCATTGATGATGGCATTCCTATTTACTCCACCACCACCTGCATTGATGTTGCCTATAAGGTTTGCTAATTCTGCTGCTTTGCTCATGCTAAATCTCCTGTTATCTGAACAAATGCTTCAGGAGGGTCAAAAACTCCAGTGCTTCCCCCTGCGTTAAAGTTAGCAGTTACTCTCAATTCAGACGCAGACTTAGTGCCACTGTTTCTTTGATACAAAGTAACATTACCATCTGTAGTGTCATTATTTCTTTTTATTGCAGTGGTATAGCAATAATTTACGTTGCCCATATCATTACCTATTGCGATAGTGTAGTCTCCTGTTCCATTGTCTGTAAGCCCACTTGCATTAAAGGTATCTAAAGTTGTTGCACCAGAAGCATCACCATCTATTGTTACCCAACACTTAATCAACCCCTGTTGCAGATTAGTCGTGGTGCTATTGCCTTCTCCTGTCACAGCGATTGACCCTGCTGTGCTGACACCTGTTAATGTATTTATTTTAAGTGTTGATGCCATTACTTAGACTCCAATGCTGTCAATCGTGCTTCCATAGATGCAAACCTTTGTTCGTTGTAAGCACTTAAAAAAGCTAGTAACTCTGCATATCTTATACCGTGTCTTACACGTTTTGTATAACCATCTGTTTCCTCTTTCTTTATATCCTTATATGATTTTATAGAATCAAATGTTATTTCTTTTTCCCACCATGTATCTTTACACCAGAAAGCATACTTAGAAGCATCTAAACCCTCTGCNNTAAACGCNNNTTNTANNTCTTGTGCTATAANNCCNNTGTGAGTTCTCGCCTTGTCACCTTTTTCTGCAACCTTATCTTTCCATCTAAATGTTTTGAATAATGCTGATAGCTTTTTAGCTACGTTTAGTTCTTTGGTTGTTGCACTAGCTATATCTTGTTTTTCGTTTTGGTCTGATGTTTGGATTGTGCCGTTGGTGGCATATATGTCATCCCAACGACTAGAGCTATAACCCCAATCTAAAGCGTTATCCCTGTTGCCACCATCGCTAGTAGAAGGCGCAATGTAAGTGTTATCAAACCTTATGAAACTATCGCTATCTTTAGGTGTTCCAATGTAAAGTGCATTTGCGCTAGTACAACCAATACTCCCTACAGTAGAAGAATCTTTTTGAAAACGTAATATTTCTCCATCATCAGTGTTTCTTCTAAGTATGGAAACTGAATCACCATCTCTTGTAGAAAGAAGAAGACCATCCCCACGCATTTCTACACCAACGGTAGCTGTACCTATTGTGGTTTTTCCAACAAGTAATCTTCCATCGGTGTCGATATTTACTTTCCCATCTGAAGTTAAACTTGGGTCTCCTGACGCATTGTATCCAATAACATAATTACCACTTGATAAATCTAAACCATGCCCCCAAGTATTTCCTGATGCATTTTCAAACATCATTACTGCATCACCACTACCACCAGACGTAATAATTGCTCTAGTGTCACTTGACCCAGTAATATGTAATTCATGACTTGGAGAGGTTGTGCCTACGCCTAATCCTGTTGATGTCACATGAGCAATATCAGACCCACCAACCTTTACGTCCACTCTATCATCTGTATCGGCAGTAATACTACTATCACCATCACTATCAAGCTTGAGTTCTTTGCCCTCTAGTGCCTGAACAAGAGGTGCTACTTCATTTCCTAAATACGGCATTATGTTATCTCCATTATGCTAAGAGCTACATCAGTTGCACCAGTAGCCGTTACCTTAATCTCGTCAGTTGTTTCCAATACGACCTTGTTGCCAGATAACATCTCAAGTGATGAACCAGCTGGTATAGGCGCATTTGTAAGTAACTCTACAGCTTGGTTTGCTTCATCGTTTGCCCCAGCCCTTGCTGCTGTATCTGAGTTCAATGTAACTGTTGCTGTAATCTGTCCTGTAGTGGTATTTCCAAGCATAAGACCAAGCACTACTGTCGTTGTGCTACTTGCCACAGTATAAATAACATCTTCTGATGTTATCCCAGCTTTCGTTACTGTTTTAAATGTATTTGGCATATATTTTCTCCTTTACTAGCCCAACGCTATCGCCAAGGCGGTGGCATCATCTGTTGTTGCTGCTCCTATATCGCTTACGACTTCAGACGCACTTCTACCCTCAATGCTTGTGCCATCTACTCGTAAGAAGTCATTATCAGCAAGACCACTAGCTGCAACTAAGGCATTACCACTAGAGATACCAGCCGTTAATAATTGTGATGTAAGAGCCAACGTACCAGCCGTTGTCGGTAGAACTATAGATATATTTCCTGAGAAGTCAGAGTGAGCCGGAGCAGTTAGTTGTGCGTAATGGGCGTTGGAACTCTCACAATAGAAACGTACATAAGACTGTGAGCCACCATTCTTTATTGATATTGCGCCTTGAGATATATCTACGCCATCAGAGCCATCAATACGCACAACACCAGCACCATTTGGCGTAAGAGCTATATTACCATTAGACACAGAAACTATGGCATTTCCATTTACATCCAGATCGCCCCCTAATTGTGGCGTTGTATCTCCAACAACAGAGCCTAGTCCACCTCCACCACCAGCAACTTGAGCAGCTACATAAGCTTTGATAGATTGTTGTGTCGCTAGTTTTGTATCAGAGTCAGACGCAAAATCATCTTCATCAAGTATAGCCGACCCTGATACGCCAGTATTCAATACAGGGCTGGTTAGTGTTTTATTTGTGAGTGTCTGCGACCCTGTAAGTGTAGCCACTGTAGAGTCAATTGATATATCATCAGCATTAGCCGTAATCCCTGTACCGCCTATGACATTAAGAGTTACATCTGCGGTTGTACCGCCACCAGTAAGACCACTACCAGCTACAACAGAGGTTATGTCTCCTGTTGGTATACTGGACACTTGAGCGTCAACATACGTCTTGATAGCTTTTGCAGAAGCAAGAGTATCATCAGAGCTAGACACAGAAGATATATCGGTATCTAAAACACCTGACTTAAGATTATCGACCTCTACATTAGAGAGTGTATTGTTATCTACGTCTATGGTTTTATTTGTCAGTGCCTGTGAACCAGCTAATGTTGCCACTGTAGCGTCTATAGCAAAGGTAACTGTTTGCCCTGACCCAGAGGTATCTATACCAGTTCCCCCTGTAAGTGTCAGTGCTTGTGAGTCT
>FUFK010053260.1_pt1 | contig 13022 bp, 9 predicted proteins | sample 1021851 | NCBI WGS metagenome assembly FUFK01 (sample SAMEA51879418, study PRJEB19060) | metagenome | reverse complement strand
GTTTGTTTCTTTTTCATTATTCTTAGTTTAATTTAAATTTCTTAATCGTTAATCCTTCTTCTGACTCAATTCTCAAGATTTTCATCTTGCTATCTAAGTCATTGATTTTCGTTTTGTGATTGAAGTTCACTTCCTTGATCAATCTACCTGAATAGTCATAAACTTTCGCTGAGTAATTTTTACCAACAGCACCCATGACCATAACATCAGAGTCAGAACCTTTGTAAATTCTTAGATTATCATCAGTTGGAAGCTCTGGAATTAATTGATCCGTAAAGTGTAGGTAGAATCTACCCAAACCTTCATAAGCTTCATCAAAATTGATTTCAAAACCATTCGTAATCTTTTTGAAAGTATTTTCCTGAGTATCCTCTAAGTACATGTCGATGTAATCAGGAAGGGTATTTACGTTGTAATCTAGTTTCATCACACCTGAATCAGATTTAATACCAATTGGAATGGTTACATCAACAATTGACTCATAGGGCAGAGCTTGCACTGTGAAATTAACACCATTGTCTTTCTCAACCAACTTTGAATAAATATCAGATTCTCCATATGGGAATGCACCCAAGTCGCCACCCGGATCTAGACTTAAAGAAAAGTCATCACCAAATTTCATGGTTAGATATTTAACTGTTCCATAATTATCAGACATGGTAAATTTAATTTCAGCATTTCTGTTATCATCATCAGACCCTCCCGGAACAACATTTCCTCTGAATCCTTGATCTGATGAGTGAACTTGCATAGCTTCATTAAATTGATATGTGTTAAACCCACCCGAGTAGACAAAAAATGCGTCACCAGGCATCAAAAGNGTAACATCNGTATTGTTGTGNGCATATGTGTCGTANGCNNTTCCATCAAANCCATAAAATGCTTGATAAGATGCATTAACCTTATTTAAATTGTCGGTGTCGAAAAAATAATCGTTACTTGCTGAGCCTGCTCCAGTTGCCTGGGATGACATTCGCACATATGATGGGTAGGGATTACCTAAAAGTTGCCAGGTATTGGTTACTGATTCTCNAGAGTCTCTNGTAGTTGCAGTAACCATTGATCCAGAAAATGTAACTAGCTGATCTCCTCCAGATGCCTTGTACAACATTTCGTATCCAACGTTAGATGGAAGTACACTAGCTGTTTCGGATGTTGTGTAAAGATCCCAAGAATTACTTTCATGNTCCCATTTACCTATACCAACTTTAGATCCGTTGGTAGCCAAGTTGTCGTCAATATCACCTACGGTTTCACCATTAACTGGAATTCCTACAAGTTTCCAGTTATCTGGCGTGCTGCCATCACTTCTAGGAACAAAAATTTTAACTGAAAGATTGGTTACACCAGTTGCAGCTTTTGCAATAAAACTACCAGAGGAATTTTCCGAACCTGTGACTACAATAGTTCCATTGTCAGTAACTGCATTTGTAATTGTTAAATTACCTGAANTTCCAACAGTCAGCGTGACACCCGCATTGACTGTAAGTGANTTAGCAGTTTTTGCTGAGTTACAAGTTACGTTGTGTGCTATAACTACATCATTTCCACTCGCAGGAACATTACCCCCAACCCAAGTAGANCCATCAGCCCAATTGCCAGAGGAACTTGATGTTATTGTTTGTGAAAAAGCAGTGAAGCTTACAAACAAACATATTNTNAANAGAATAAATTTTTTCATTTTTATATATTTTCAGTNTACCTTAANTANCTAATATAGTAAAAAAAGGAAGTCAAAAATATAAAAATTTAACTACTTGCCAAATTTTTAANGAAATTAGCATCTTGCACAATTNTTGTACATTAAATTAATAATGAGATATTTATTAATCCTTTTTTTTATCATTTCTTGCAGTTATGAAAAATTTGAATCCTCAGATCAAACTCCTATTGCTGGAGAGTGTGCAAACGGTTTTTCAACCTACACCATAAATGGAGAAGATGTTCAATTTGAGTGCAATGATTACGATCTTGTTGGTCACGTTTCTCTAGAACAAATGAGTGCAGAATCTGGAAATGATTGTTGGGGATGGACTGACCCATTGAATGGCAAAGAATACGCACTTATGGGACTTGATAATGGAACAGGTGTCATAGACATCTCAGACCCTTTCAACCCCAATTACTTAGGTAAAATTCCAACCGCAACATTATCTAGCACCTGGAGAGACATAAAAGTTTTCAAGGACCACGCTTTTATAGTTAGTGAGGCAGCGGGTCATGGAATGCAAATTTTTGATTTGTCAAAAATCAGAGACGTTATTGAAATTCAAGAATTTCAATCTGATCTAGTCTATGATGGTTATGGTCACTCNCACAATATTGCAATTAATACAGAAACCGGTGTTGCCTACACTGCTGGAACNGGAAGATCTGCTTCCCCACGAGGAATTCATGCTCTTGACATTTCAGAACCATTGTCACCAAATTTACTAATTGAATATCCAGAATTTGGATATACACACGACGCTCAGATTGTTATTTACAATGGACCTGATGAGGATCACAAAGGGAAGGAAATATATGTAGGTAGTAATGAGGACAGGGTTGTCTTTGTAGACGTATCCGATAAATCCAGTCCTGTTTTAATAAGTGAATTTTTTTATGACCATCAGTATACACACCAAGCCTGGCTCACTGAAGATCATAGATTTTTATTAATGGGTGACGAATTGGATGAAATTGATAGTTCAGGTGCTCTTGTAAACAAGACAAGAACGATTATCATAGATTTACAAAATATGGATGAGCCGAAAAGACATTTTGATTATGTTTCAGAAACTGACGCCATTGACCACAATGGATATGTTAATGGTTCAAAATTTTATTTAGCAAGTTACACATCTGGTTTGAGGGTGATTGACATATTAAATATTGGACAAAAATCAATTAAAGAGATTGGGTATTTTGATACACATCCACATGAATCACACAATAAGGGTATTGTTAATAATCAAAGGTCAGGGGATCCAGGCGGTCATGTTGGGATAAAAGGTAATAATAGTCCATTTTTCAATGGAGCTTGGAGTGTTTATCCATACTTTCAAAGCAGGAATATTATTATTAGTGATATAAACTTAGGTCTATTTATAGTCAGAAAAAGTACCAATTGATATTGTCAATTTTCCTCTTGAAAACATAAATTTTTTAAAAAAAAATATAAATTGTTTTTTTTGAGTATAAAATTATTATATTTGCGCGCGTTTATAAACAAAATCTTAAAATTATGGCCAAGGAAACTTTCGATCGTTCCAAACCTCATTTAAATATAGGTACTATTGGACACGTTGATCACGGAAAAACTACTCTTACAGCAGCTATTACTAAAGTTCTTGCAGATCAAGGGCTATCTGAATCAAAAAGTTTTGATCAGATTGATAATGCTCCTGAAGAAAAAGAAAGAGGTATTACAATTAACACCTCTCACGTTGAATATCAAACTGCAACTAGACATTACGCTCATGTTGATTGTCCAGGACACGCAGATTATGTAAAAAACATGGTAACTGGTGCAGCTCAAATGGATGGTGCAATACTCGTTGTTGCAGCCACTGATGGACCAATGCCACAAACTAGAGAACACATTTTATTAGGAAGACAAGTAGGTATTCCAAGNATTGTTGTTTTCTTNAANAAAGCAGATCAAGTTGATGATGAAGAACTACTTGAGCTTGTTGAAATGGAAGTAAGAGAATTATTAAGCTTCTATGAATATGATGGCGATAATGGTCCTGTTGTTCTTGGTTCTGCACTAGGGGCTCTGAACGGAGAAGCTAAATGGGTAGAATCTGTATCTAAACTAATGGAATCAGTTGACTCATGGATTGAATTACCTAAAAGAGATGTTGATAAAGACTTTTTAATGCCAATTGAGGATGTATTTTCAATCACAGGTAGAGGTACAGTAGCAACTGGTAGAATTGAAACAGGTGTTGCTAATACTGGTGATGCCGTTGATATAATCGGAATGGGTGCTGAAAAGCTCGCCTCTACTGTTACAGGTGTTGAAATGTTTAGAAAAATTCTAGACAGAGGTGAAGCTGGTGATAATGTTGGTATATTACTTAGAGGTATTGAAAAAACTGACATCCGAAGAGGAATGGTTATTTGTAAGCCTGGATCTGTGAAACCTCACAAGAAATTTAAAGCTGAAGTTTATATTTTGAAAAAGGAAGAAGGAGGAAGACATACTCCATTCCACAACAATTATAGACCTCAGTTTTATGTTAGAACNACAGACGTAACTGGTAACATTGAGCTTCCAAGTGGAGTTGAAATGGTAATGCCAGGTGATAACCTTACTATTACGGTTGATCTAATTTCTCCAATTGCNTGTAGTGTTGGACTTAGATTTGCCATCAGAGAAGGTGGTAGAACTGTAGGTGCAGGTCAGGTAACAGAAATTATTGAATAATACGTTTAATTTCCAAATTTTTATTTGGAATTAAGCAGGTTTGATAAGACTCCGAACGGGTTTAGCTCAGTTGGTAGAGCACTGGTCTCCAAAACCAGGTGTCGGGAGTTCGAGTCTCTCAACCCGTGCAAAAAAAATATAATATGACAGGAATTGTTAAATATGTTAAAGAATCTTTTGAAGAACTAAAGTCACATGTGAGTTGGCCTGGTTTTAATGAAGGATTAAATTTAACGGTTTTAGTTGCTGTATTTTCAGTGATTTTTTCACTGATTATTTGGGGGTTAGATTCTATGTTCAGTAGANTAATTAAAGAATTTTTTAATCTTATAAGCTAAATATTTATGTCTGACAAAAATTCGCTTTTTAAATGGTATGTTGTTAGGGCTGTAAGTGGTCAAGAAAACAAGATTAAGACATATATTGAAAATGAGATTACCAGAGTTGGTATGGATAGCTTTATTGAGCAAATTCTTGTACCCTCTGAAAAGGTTGTTCAAATTAGAAATGGTAAAAAAGTTACTAAGGATAAAACATANTTTCCTGGNTACATNATGATTAAGGCTAANTTAACAGGTGAAGTTCCTCACATTATTAAATCCGTTACTAATGTTATAGGATTTTTAGGTGAGACAAAAGGTGGAGATCCTATTCCATTACGTCAAAGTGAAGTGAACAGAATGCTAGGTAAAGTTGATGAGTTATCCTTACAGGAAGAATCTGATATAGTAATTCCTTTCATTCACGGTGANAATGTTAAAGTTATTGATGGNCCATTTAACGGATTTGANGGAACAATAGANAAAATAAACGAAGAAAAGAGAAAACTTGAAGTTATGGTTAAAATATTTGGAAGAAAAACTCCATTAGAACTTAGCTATATGCAAGTAGAAAAATTATAAATGTTACATAATATAGATGATTTTATTGCTTCCATTAATAGAATCATTGAAACTTAAATTAGTAATATGGCAAAAGAAATAGATAAAGTTCTCAAGTTACAAGTTAGAGGAGGTGCTGCAAATCCATCACCGCCTGTAGGACCTGCATTAGGTGCTGCTGGTGTGAATATTATGGATTTTTGTAAGCAGTTCAATGCTAGAACTCAGGACAAACCAGGAAAAGTTTTACCCGTAGTAATAAGTGTTTACAAAGACAAATCATTTGATTTTGTAATCAAGACACCACCTGCTGCAGTTCAGCTTNTAGAAGCTGCAAGGGTTAAAAAAGGTTCTGGTGAGCCAAACATTAATAANGTTTCAAAGGTAACGTGGGACCAAGTAAAAGCAATTGCTGAAGATAAAATGGTGGATTTGAATGCATTCACAGTTGAATCTGCTATGAAAATGGTTGCTGGTACTGCGAGATCTATGGGTATAAATGTTAAGGGTGGTAAAGCCCCTGAATAATTTAAACAAAATGGGAAAATTAACTAAGAATAGAAAATTATCGGAAGCAAAAATTGATAATACTAAGTTGTATAATTTAGANGAAGCATGTTCTTTGATAAAAGATATTACTACAACTAAGTTTGATGCATCTGTTGATTTAGCTGTCAGATTAGGAGTAGATCCTAAAAAAGCTAATGAAATGGTAAGAGGTGTTGTTTCTCTTCCTAANGGAACTGGAAAAGACATGAAAGTTCTNGCATTGGTTTCACCTGATAAAGAGGANGAAGCAAAGAATGCTGGAGCTGATTACGTTGGACTTGATGANTATNTTGAAAAAATCAAAGGAGGTTGGACTGATGTTGATGTAATTGTAACTATGCCAAGTGTTATGGGTAAATTAGGCCCNCTAGGAAGAATATTAGGTCCTAGAGGTTTAATGCCTAACCCTAAAACTGGAACTGTTACNATGGATGTTGCAAAGGCAGTTTCTGATGTTAAAGCNGGAAAGATTGACTTTAAGGTTGATAAAGCAGGTATTGTTCATGCTCCAATCGGAAAGGTTTCTTTTTCACCTGATAAAATAGCTGGAAATGCAAGTGAATTAATTCAAACATTAATCAAACTNAAGCCNNCNGGGGCTAANGGAACTTACATTAAAAGCATTTTTATTTCATCAACTATGAGTCCTAGTTTAGCTATTGACCCTAAAATATAATTGTAATTATGACTAGAGAAGAAAAATCAGTAGCGATTAACGAAATTCTTGATGTATTAAAGTCAAATCAAAATATTTATTTGACTGATATTTCTGGATTAAATGCTCTTGAAACATCAAATCTAAGAAGAATGTGTTTTAAAGCTGGTGTAAAATTATCAGTTGTTAAAAATACTTTGCTTGAAAAAGCAATGGATGATTCCGAAAAAGATTTTGGTGAATTAAAAGAAACGCTAAAAGGTAATACTTCAGTTATGATTGCTGAAGTAAGTAGTGCACCCGCTAAGGTCATAAAGAATTTCAGAAAAAAATCTGAAAGACCGATTTTAAAAGGTGCAATGATTGAGGAAGATATTTATATTGGTGATGATCAACTTGAAACATTATTTGCAATCAAATCTAAAGAAGAATTGATTGGAGATATTATCATGTTGTTACAATCACCTGCTAAAAATGTTATTTCTGCACTTTCATCAGGTGGAGGAAAACTNTCAGGCATTCTTCAAACATTATCAAACAAATAAATAATAAAGTAAAATAAAAATAGAAAAATGGCAGATTTAAAAACTTTCGCAGAGCAGTTAGTGAACTTATCGGTAAAAGAAGTAAGTGAGTTAGCTGACATTTTAAAAAATGAATATGGTATTGAGCCAGCAGCAGCTGCTGTTGCAGCTCCTGCAGCAGCAGGCGGTGCGGGTGGTGATGCAGCTGAGGAAAAATCAGAATTTGATGTTGTTCTTACAGCAGCTGGTGGATCAAAACTTGCAGTTGTAAAATTGGTGAAAGAATTAACAGGTTTAGGTCTTAAGGATGCTAAAGAACTTGTTGATGGAGCACCAAAAACAATCAAAGAAGCAGTAAGTAAAGACGAAGCTGAAGGATTTAAAAAATCTTTAGAAGAAGCTGGAGCTGAGGTTGAACTTAAATAAGTTTAACTTTATTCAANTTAAGGCATAGTTATAGATTAGAATTTATTACTATGCCTTTTGGTGTACTTAACTGATTTTCATTATTCATTTTTTAAAAACAAAACTATATGTCGACTAGATTAGCTGAAAGAATTAATTTTTCATCAATAAAGAATGCTAGTAAATATCCAGACTTTTTGGATATACAAATCAAATCTTTTAAAGATTTCTTTCAATTAGAAACAAAATCAGATGAACGTGGTGAGGAGGGTTTATATAACACTTTTCAGGATAACTTTCCTATCACTGATGCTAGAAATCAGTTTGTTCTAGAGTTTCTGGATTACTTTGTAGATCCACCTAGATATTCAATTCAAGAATGTATTGAAAGAGGACTAACCTACAGTGTTCCCTTAAAAGCGAGATTAAAGTTATATTGTACTGATCCCGAGCACGAAGATTTTGAAACAATTGTCCAAGATGTATATTTAGGTACTATCCCNTATATGACNCCTAGTGGTACGTTTTGTATCAATGGTGCCGAAAGAGTTGTGGTTTCTCAATTACACAGATCACCTGGGGTATTTTTTGGTCAATCTTTTCATGCAAACGGAACAAAGTTATATTCTGCTCGTGTTATTCCTTTCAAAGGATCATGGATTGAATTTGCAACTGACATTAATAGTGTTATGTATGCTTATATTGACAGAAAAAAGAAGTTACCAGTAACAACTTTATTTAGAGCTATTGGATACGAAAGAGATAAAGACATCTTAGAAATATTTGATTTAGCTGAAGAAATTAAGGTTTCTAAAGCAAATCTTAAAAAATACTATGGAAGAAAACTTGCTGCTCGTGTTTTAAATACATGGCATGAAGATTTTGTTGATGAAGACACAGGAGAAGTAGTTTCTATTGAAAGAAATGAAATAGTTCTAGATAGAGATACTGAAATCGATAAAGACAATGTTGAAGAAATTATTGAAGCAGGTGTNAAAACAGTTCTAATTCACAAAGAAATTACTCAGCAGGGTGAATATGCAATTATTCATAACACTTTGCAAAAAGACCCTACAAATTCTGAGAAAGAAGCCGTAGAACACATATACAGGCAGTTAAGAAATGCTGAACCGCCAGACGANGAAACAGCACGTGGTATTATTGATAAATTATTTTTTAGCGACCAAAGATATAATCTTGGAGATGTTGGTAGATATAGAATGAATAAAAAACTTGGTTTGGATATTGGAATGGACAAGCAAGTTTTAACAACTGAAGACATAATTACGATTATCAAGTACTTGATTGAACTTATCAATTCTAAAGCTGAAATAGATGATATTGATCATTTATCAAATAGAAGAGTAAGAACAGTTGGAGAACAGCTTTCATCACAATTTGGTGTAGGTCTTGCTAGAATGGCGAGAACTATCAGAGAAAGAATGAATGTNCGTGACAACGAGGTATTTACTCCAATTGATTTAATTAATGCTAAAACATTATCATCTGTTATTAATTCGTTTTTTGGAACAAATCAGCTTTCACAATTTATGGATCAAACGAATCCACTTGCCGAGATAACACATAAAAGAAGATTGTCAGCTTTAGGTCCTGGAGGTCTTTCTAGAGAAAGAGCTGGATTTGAAGTTCGAGATGTACATTATACACATTATGGAAGACTATGCCCTATTGAAACGCCCGAAGGTCCAAATATCGGTTTAATTTCATCTCTGGGTGTATTTGCTAAGATTAATAATATGGGCTTCATCGAAACTCCATACAGAAAAGTAAAAGATGGAGTGGTTGATTTAAAATCAGACCCTATTTATTTAAGTGCTGAGGAAGAGGAAAACAAACTGATAGCTCAATCAAATATAAATGTTGATAAGTCTGGTAAAATATTAGATGATAAGGTAATTGCTAGACAAGAGGGTGATTTTCCGTTAACCGAGCCTACAAATGTTCATTACACTGATGTTGCCCCAAATCAAATTGCATCAATTTCTGCATCTTTGATACCATTTTTAGAGCATGATGATGCAAACCGTGCACTTATGGGATCTAATATGATGCGTCAAGCTGTTCCTTTATTATTACCACAATCTCCTATTGTTGGTACTGGATTAGAAAAGCAAGTTGCTTCTGATTCGAGAGTACTTATTAACGCGGAAGCAGATGGAGTTGTTGAGTATGTTGATGCAAACGAGATTACAATCAAATATAACAGAAATAAGGCTGAAGTCTTAACAAGTTTTGACTCTGAGAAAGTTACATACAAACTTACAAAGTTCAAAAAGACTAATCAAGGTACNTGTGTAAATTTAAAATCTATAGTTTCCAAAGGTGATAAAGTTTCCAAAGGCCAAGTTTTATGTGAGGGATATGCAACAAATAACGGAGAATTAGCACTTGGAAGAAATNTNNAAGTAGCTTTCATGCCATGGAAGGGTTATAATTTTGAAGATGCGATTGTTATTTCTGAAAAGGTTGTAAGGGATGATGTATTTACATCAATCCATATTGATGAGTACTCGATAGAGGTAAGAGATACAAAACTTGGAAATGAGGAATTAACAAATGATATTCCAAATGTTTCTGAAGAAGCTACTAAAGATCTAGATGAAAATGGAATGATTAGAATTGGAGCTGAAATTAATGCTGGTGATATTCTGATTGGAAAAATCACCCCAAAGGGTGAAAGTGATCCTACACCTGAAGAAAAGCTACTTAGGGCCATTTTTGGAGATAAAGCAGGTGATGTTAAAGATGCATCTTTGAAGGCTCCACCATCTCTAAATGGNGTTGTAATTGATAAGAAATTATTTGCAAGATCAGTTAAAGATAAAAGAAAGAGAATTCAAGATAAGGAAGATCTTAAATTACTGGAAGATTCATATGATGTTAAGTTTTCTGAACTTAAAAATATTTTAGTTGACAAACTTTATAGCGTTTTAGGAGGTAAAACTTCTCAAGGTGTATTTAATGATCTTGGTGAAGAAGTTTTCCCAAAAGGAAAAAAGTTTACTCAAAAAATGTTGAATTCAGCTGATGATTTTGCTCACCTAGTTTCAACTAAATGGGTCACGGATAAGTCAACAAATGATACTGTTTCTCAAATTATTCATAATTATAAGATNAAAGAAAACGATTTACAGGGTTCATTAAGAAGAGAGAAGTTTACAATCTCAGTTGGTGACGAGTTACCGTCTGGTATTTTAAAGCTAGCTAAAGTATATATAGCAAAGAAGAGAAAACTTAAAGTTGGTGATAAAATGGCTGGTAGACATGGTAACAAGGGTATTGTTGCTAAAATTGTAAGAGAAGAGGATATGCCNTTCTTAGAAGATGGTAAGCCAGTAGATATAGTTTTAAACCCACTTGGTGTACCGTCAAGGATGAATATCGGACAGATTTATGAGACAGTTCTTGGGTGGGCTGGTTTAAAGCTTGATAAAAAATATGCTACACCAATTTTCGATGGTGCTTCAATTGATGAAATTAATAAAATTACCGATGAAGCAGGATTGCCTAAGTTTGGTCATACATATCTTTATGACGGGGGTACTGGTGAGAAATTTGATCAACCTGCCACCGTTGGAGTTATTTACATGCTTAAGCTAGGTCATATGGTTGATGATAAAATGCATTCCAGATCAATAGGGCCTTACTCATTGATTACTCAACAACCATTGGGTGGAAAGGCTCAATTTGGTGGACAAAGATTTGGAGAAATGGAGGTTTGGGCACTTGAAGCTTACGGTGCTTCNAGTACACTNAGAGAAATCCTCACCGTAAAATCAGATGATGTAGTAGGAAGAGCTAAAACATATGAGGCTATTGTGAAGGGCGAATCAATGCCAACGCCTGGGTTACCCGAGTCATTCAATGTATTAATGCATGAGTTAAAAGGACTTGGATTAGATATTAGATTAGAAGAATAATAAATTTTACACACGAATTATGCGTAGAAAAAAAGATAATACTGCAATTAAATTTAATAAAATCTCTATTGGTTTGGGTTCCCCGGAATCTATATTATCTGCTTCGAGAGGAGAGGTATTAAAACCTGAAACTATTAATTACAGAACTCATAAGCCTGAAAGGGATGGTTTATTCTGTGAGAGAATTTTTGGACCTGTTAGAGATTATGAGTGTGCATGTGGTAAATACAAGAGAATAAGATACAAGGGGATTGTTTGTGATAGATGTGGGGTTGAAGTAACTGAAAAAAAGGTCAGAAGGGACAGAATAGGACATATTAATTTAGTTGTTCCTGTTGCGCACATATGGTACTTCAGATCATTACCTAACAAGATAGGATATCTTTTAGGTCTTCCTTCCAAAAAACTTGATATGATTATCTACTATGAAAGATACGTAGTAATCCAACCAGGTTGTGCTAAAAATATTGAAGGAGAACCATTAAATAAAATGGATTTCCTTACAGAAGAGGAGTATTTAAATGTTTTAGACTCTTTACCTCCAGAAAACATGTATTTAGATGATAGTGATCCTGAAAAATTTATCGCTAAAATGGGTGCTGAATGTCTAATTGAGCTATTATCTAGAATTGACTTAGATGGACTCTCTTATGAACTTAGAGATAAAGCTAATAATGAAACTTCAAAACAACGTAAAACTGAGGCTTTGAAAAGATTACAAGTTGTCGAGTCATTTAGAGAAGGTAACTTAAATCGAGAAAATTTACCTGAGTGGATGATTATGAAGGCTATACCGGTAATTCCACCCGAATTAAGGCCTTTAGTTCCACTTGATGGTGGTAGATTTGCGACATCAGATTTAAATGATCTGTACAGAAGAGTTATTATCAGAAACAATAGGCTTAAGAGGCTAATTGAAATCAAAGCACCTGAAGTTATTTTAAGAAATGAAAAAAGGATGTTACAAGAATCAGTTGATTCTTTATTTGACAATACAAGAAAGTCGTCTGCTGTAAAAACAGAGTCTAACAGACCCTTAAAATCACTGTCAGATTCCCTAAAAGGTAAGCAGGGTAGGTTTAGACAAAATTTATTAGGAAAAAGAGTTGACTATTCAGCAAGATCTGTTATCGTTGTAGGTCCTGATTTAAAGCTATTTGAATGTGGTCTTCCAAAAAATATGGCAGCTGAATTATACAAGCCTTTTATTATCAGAAAATTGATGGAAAGAGGGATTGTTAAAACTGTTAAATCTGCAAGAAAAATCATTGATAGAAGAGATCCTGTAGTTTGGGATATTTTAGAAAATGTTTTAAGAGGTCATCCTGTTTTATTAAACAGAGCACCTACACTTCACAGATTAGGAATTCAAGCATTTCAGCCAAAATTAATTGAGGGTAAAGCGATACAGCTACATCCTTTGGTATGTACTGCATTTAATGCAGATTTTGATGGTGATCAGATGGCAGTTCATTTACCACTTGGTCCAGAAGCTATATTAGAGGCTCAACTTCTTATGTTAGCTTCTCATAATATTTTAAACCCTGCAAATGGATCACCTATTACTGTTCCTTCTCAGGATATGGTACTTGGTCTATACTATATGACTAAACAAAAATTATCAACTGATGATGTTAAAGTAATTGGTGAAGG
>FUFK010804932.1_pt1 | contig 13023 bp, 8 predicted proteins | sample 1021851 | NCBI WGS metagenome assembly FUFK01 (sample SAMEA51879418, study PRJEB19060) | metagenome | reverse complement strand
AGGCGAGCCGGGTTTCACAGGTGCGCTGCACCACATACAGCGAGGTGCCGATCAGTGCGCACCCGCCGAAGGCGAAGATCACCGCATTGGTGTGTAACGGCCGCAGGCGGCCGAAGCTCAACCAGGGCAGGTTGAAATTAAGGGCGGGCCAGGCAAGCTGCGCGGCGATCCACACGCCGACCAGCATCCCCACCACTCCCCAGACCACGGTGGCCACCGTGAATTGCCGTACCACTCGGTAGTGGTACGGCGTGGCCGAGCTGCCATCTCGCATGATGTTTCCCTTCCGGTTTCAGGCGGCCGCAAAGGTAGCAGCGCGGAAGGGACGGTCTATTGATCTGCATCAAGATGGGGCGGGGCGGCGCTCGGTGAGACGCAACACCGTGGCGGTGAGCGCGGGCAGGAAGGTGATGGTGACGATGGCGGTGCCGAGCAGACCGAACAGCACAATAGCGCCGACACCGCGATACAGCTCGGTGCCTTCGCCGGGGATCAGCACCAGCGGCGCCAGGCCGCACACCGTGGTGATGGTGGTCATGGCGATGGGCCGCAGCCGCGAGCGCACCGCCTCGCTGACCGATTCGGCCACGGCCATGCCGCCGCGCCGGTTGGTGAGCGCCTCGTGCACGATCAGAATCGGGTTGTTGACCACCGTGCCCATCAGAATCAAAAAGCCGAGCATGGAGATCATGTCGAACGGCTGGCTGAAGCCGGGCAGGCCCAGCAGCGGCATCAGCTCACCCAGACCGTTCAGCAGCGCCAGACCCAGGATGCCGCTGGCGATGCCCACCGGAATGGTGGTCATGATCAGCAGCGGGTAGCCCCAGTGGGTGAAGATCGCCACCAGCAGCAAATAGACCAGCAACACCGCCACCACATAGTTGCCGCCCAGGGCCTCCTGGGTGGCCTGCAGCTGGTCGCTGGCGCCGGAGATATCCACGTTCACCTCCGCGGGAATTTCGCCGGCCTCGCGCAGGGCGCCGATCACGTCGTTGCGCACCATGGCAACGCCAGTCTCCAGCGCCACCGAGCGTGGAGGAATGATGTTCAGGGTCACCGTGCGGCGACCGTTGACCCGGCGCACGCTGCTGGTATCCACGGTTTCCACCAGCCGCGCCACCGACGACAGCGGCACGCTGGCCCCCTGCGGCGTCTGCACCGGCAGCGAGGGCAGGGCGGCCAGGTCCGGATCCACGCCGGCGTTGCTGTAGGCGTAGATGTCGACCTTGTCGTCGCCGAGGAAGAACTCGTCCATGAAGGCGCCGTCGGTGAGCGCCGCCACGGTGAAGCCGATGTCGCCGGCGTCCATGCCCAGCTCGGCGGCTCTCTCCCAATCCGGGCGCACCTCGAGCAGTGGCTGGGCCAGGGAGAGGCTGGCCGGCTGGCTCTGGATGCGCGGGTTGTCGAACACCTCTTCGGCGCGCCGGTAGGCGGTTTGCGCCACCTCGTAGAGGGTGGCCAGATCGTTGCCGGAGATATCCAGATTGACGCTGCGGGTGCCGCCGTCGTTGCTGGAGATGATCGAGCCGCGCGCGGCGAAGGCGCGCATGCCCGGGTAGCGCTCGTAGTATTCGGTGAGCGCGTCCATCAGCGCTTCCATATGATCCGGATCCACCGGCTCGGCGATAATGCGCAGGCTCTGGGCCTCGATGGACAGGTTCAGGTAGCGGATCGGCGGCGCCGGCAGTTCGCCGCGCTCCCAGGCGGCCGGGTCGGCGTCCACCAGCGGCAGGAAATGGGCCTGGACCTCCTTACCGATCTCCACCATGGCGTTCAGGTTGTAGCCCGGCGGTGCGTTCATGGAGGCGAAGGTCTTGGCTTCCTCGCCCTCGGGCAGGTACTCCGCCGGCGGCGTGAGCAGCACCAGCACCAGGGCGCCGCCGGTGACCGTGGCGGCGATGGTGGCCAGGCGCCGGGGCGCGGTGGCGCTGAGCCAGTGGGAGAAGCCGTGCACGCGCCGCAACCAGCCGCTGTCCTGGCCGTCGTGGTCGAATACGGCGCCGAAATCGAGCCGCGCCGCCAGGGTCGGAATCACGGTCATCGCCACCAGCATGGAGATCAGGATCGACGCGGACACGGCGATGGCGATGTCGGAATAGAGCTGCCCGGCTTCCTGGGAGATGAACACCACCGGCAGGAACACCAGCACCGTGGTCATGGTGGAGGCGAACACCGCCGGCCACACCTTGCGGATGCCCTCCACCGAGGCGCGGAACCGGTCCAGGCCCTTGCGCCGCTCGATCTCGATGCTCTCCAGCACGACGATGGAATTATCCAGTGTCATGCCGATGGCGAACGCCACCCCGGCCAGGGAGATCACATTGATGGTGCGCCCGGCCAGCAACAGGCCCAGGAAGGCGGCGATGGTGCAGATCGGAATGCCCACCACGCCCACGGCGGTGACCCGCACCGAACGCAGGAACAGGAACATCACCAGGGTGGCGAAGGCCGCGCCGATCGCCAGGTTGGTCCAGACATTGGCCACCGAGGCTTCCACATAGCGCACGTCGTCGGAGATCAGCGACATGCGCATGCCGGCGGGTTCCAGCACCTCCTTGTTGATCAGGTCCACCTGATCGAACATGGCGTACTTGATGTCGATCACGTTGGAGCCGGTCTCCCGGCGCACCGCCAGGCTGATCACCGGCTCGCCGTTGACGAACGACTCGGCGCGCACCGGAAAATGGTCCAGCTCCACGGTGGCCACGTCGCGCAGGCGGATAACGCTGTCGTCCCGGCGCTCCAGAATCAGGTCCAGCAGCTGCGGCACCTGGTCGAAACGCCCCACGGTGCGCAGCAGGTAGCGCCGCTTGCCGCTGTCCACTTCGCCGCCGGACACATCCTGGTTGCGGCTCAGCAGCGCCTGGCGCACCTGCATCACCGTGAAGCCCCGTTCCGCCAGCTTTTGCGGGTCCAGCAGCACGCGGATCTGCCGCTCGGCGCCGCCGCGCAGCTCCACCTGGGAGACGCCGTCGACGCTCTCCATGCGGGTACGGACATTGTCGTCGATGAAATCGCGCATCATGTCCATGTCCAGGTCCTTGGGATTACCCTCCTGGGGCGAGACCCGGTAGTACATGAACGCATTGGCGGAAAACGACGTGGACAAAATGCGCGGCTGGTCCACGTTGTCCGGGTAGGAGGGCACCTGGCTGAGCGCGTTATTGACGCGGATCAGCGTCTCGGTGATGTCCACGCCGAACGGGAATTCCAGCTCGATTTCCGCATCGCCGCTGCGGGCGGTGGCGGTCAGGCGCCGCAGATTGGGGATGTTGCGCAGGTATTCTTCCTGCTCGATCAGAATCTCTTTCTCCACGTCCTGGGGCGTGGCGCCGGGCCAGCTGGTCTGGACGGTGATGGTGCGCACTTCCAGGTCGGGGATCATCTGCACCGGAATGCGCAGCGCCGCGAGCACGCCGAGAATGGTGATGATCAGCACCACCACGGTCATCAGGGTGCCGTTGCGTACAATCTTTTCAAACACGACAGCGCCCCCTTATTGCGTCACCCGCAGCGCGCGGCCGTCGGTCAGGCTTTCGTTGCCGCGCACCACCACCCGGTCGCCGGCGGACAGCCCTTCCTTCACGGTGACCAGGTCGGCCAGCCCGTCACCGATGCGGATGCGCTGCTCGCGCGCCACCAGGCCGTCGTCGCCTTCCTCCGCCAGCCACACCGACACCCGGCCGTCCGGATAACGCACCAGGGCGTCACGGGGCACCGCCAGGCTCGCCTCGTCGCCCTCCAGGAAGAGGGTGGCGCGCACCGACATGCCCGGCGTCAGCGCCGGCGGCGACGCCAGCTCCGCCCGCACCAGGAAGGTCCGGGCGCTGGGATCGTTCACCGGCACGATGGCGGAGATGGTGGCCGGGTAGGCCGGGCCGGTGTCGCCGCCCAACCGCACTTCCAGGCGGTCGTCCTTGGACACCCGGGGGAAGTACTCCTGCGGTACCGACAGATCGGCGCGCAGATCCTCCAGGCTGACCAGCTCCAGCACCGAGGTGCCCGGCGTCACCCACTCGCCGACTTCGGTCTGCTTCTGGCTGATCACGCCGTCGAACGGGGCTTTCAATGAATGGCGGGCGAGCAGGGCGCTTTGCCGGCGCGCCTCGGCGCGGGCACCGGCCAGGGAGGAGCGGGCCACCTCCACTTCGGATTCCAGGCCGCGCACCTGGGTGGCGGCAATGCTCTGGCGGGCCGCCAGGGTGCTGGCTTCCTCCAGGCGTCGGCGGGCGTCCGCCAGGGTGGCCTCCGCCTCGGCGGCGGCGGCACGGGCCCCTTCCAGGGCCAGGCGGTTGAGCTCCGCGTCCAGTTCCAGCAGCACGTCGCCCTGTTCCACGCGGTCACCCAGATCCACATTCAGGGTGGTCACAAGGCCGGACACCGAGGTGGAGAGCAGGGCGGCGCGCTTGGCGGTCAGGGTGCCGGTGAGCGGCAGGCGCTCCTCAAGCTGGCGGGATTCCACCGTCACCAGGGAGACCGGCTCCCGGGCGGCCGCCGGTTCGAGCGCGAGCAGCGCCAGCAACCCGGCCAGACCGAACCATAAACGACGGACGTCCAAAATGGCGCCCCATCCGGCTGTATCGCAATCGCGCATCCGTACCGTTACCCCCCAATACTCTCGGTGTGGTGTCGTCTCTCGCCCTGGGAGTGGACCATCATAAACGACAATGATTCCCTTTATCGGCGCCGAGTGCATTAATGGCACCCATCGGAAATCCGTAAACGGGCAACCGCAGTCTAATGGCTCGCCATGAAAGACCCGCGAAGGCCGGTTTCTCCACCGAGAACTGGCATTAGGTTTGAATTATAACACCTTGTTTTATTTGATTTATGGTCACTCCGGCGCCACCGGCTCCGGTTCCAGTCCGGTGGCGGCGCGCACCTCCTCGACCTTACCGCTGTCCACCGGCGCCGCATTATTGCCCCAGGCGCCACGGATGTAAGTGAGCACCGCGGCGACCTGCTCGTCTGTGAGCTTCCAGGCGAAGTCCGGCATGGCGAGAAGGTTGGCACGCTGCTCGGTGCTCGGCGAGCGCGCCCCGCGCAGCACCACATGGACCAGTGAGGTCGGGTTGTCCGACTGCACGATGGGGCTGTCCCGGAGCGCCGGGAAGGTGTCTTGCATGCCGGTGCCGTCGTAGCGATGGCAGGCGGTACAGTGATCGACATAGAGCGCGCGGCCGAGCTCGTTTCGCTCGGCGTTGCGGTCCGTGGAGGTGTCGGCCTCATTGTCGTCGTCGCCCGCGTGATCGTCGCCGGGCAGGTCCTTCAGATAGGTGGCAATGGCGTGCAGGTCCTCCTCGGTCATGTGCTGGGTGCTTTTCTCCACGACTTCGCGCATCAACCCGGCGGCGACCTGATCGCCGTTGGTGCCGGTCTTGAGGTAATCGACGATATCCTGGTTCGACCAGTCACCCAACCCGTCCTTGGGGTCGGAGGTCAGTTTCGGTGCGAACCACTGCTGCAGCTCGAAACCCTGGTACGCCTCATCCGTGTCGGCCGCGCCGAACAGGTTCTTGGGCGTATGGCAGGAGCCGCAGTGGCCCAGGCCTTCGACCAGGTAGGCGCCGCGGTTCCACTGCTCCGATTTTTCCGGGTCCGGTTGATGGACGCCCGGCTCGAAGAACAGGGTTTTCCAGCCGATCATCAGCGTGCGCCAGTTGAGCGGCCAGTAGATGTCCGGCTCCCTGATGCGCTTATGGACCGGGTCGATGGTTTTCAGGTAGGACCAGATCGCGGCCAGGTCCTGATCGGTCACCCTGGTGAAGGACGGGTAGGGGAAGGCGGGGTAGAGGTGGCTGCCGTCGGCGCTGACGCCATGACGCATGGCCCGGATAAACTGATCCTGGTTCCAGTTGCCCAGACCGGTCTCTTCATCCGGTGTGATGTTGGCGGAATAGATCTCGCCAAACGGGGTGGGAATGGCCTTGCCGCCCGCCAGGTACTCGCCGTCCGGCGCCGAGTGACAGGCCACGCAGTCGCCGACGCGCGCCAGATAACGCCCCTTGCTGATCTGGGCGTAGGAGTTTCTGTCGGCGACGGCGGTGCCGGTCAGCAGACCGCATATCAGCGCCACCAGGGTGGGCGTCAGTGATGATCGGGTAGGGGCCATGGGCTTCTCCATATCAGGCGTCCACCAGCGGTCCGGGGTTCTTGAGGTACTGGTTGCGAATCGCGTCGGCCGCCCAGTAGGCCAGCGCGCCCACCGTGCCGGTGGGGTTGTAGCCCGGATTCTGCGGGAACACACAGGCGCCCATCACGAACAGGTTGTGAACGTCCCAGGACTGAAGGTAGCGATTGACCACGCTGTTATCCGGGCGCGTGCCCATGATCGCGCCGCCGGTATTGTGGGTGGTCTGGTAGGGCATGATGTCGTACTGCGGCGTAAGCCGGTTGGCCTGGTAGTGGCGCGGCTGCATGCCCTTGGCGATGTCCACGGCGCGGTCGGTCAGGAACTCCGACATCTTGCGGTCGTTCTCGCCGAAATCGAAGGTCTGCCGCAGCAACGGATTGCCGTAGGCGTCCCGGTAGGTGGGGTCGAGATCCAGATAGGCGCCGCGATACGCCATGGAACTGCCGTGGCAGCTCAGCGAGGTGGCGTGCAGATAGTTGTCCGCCACCGCCTTTTTCCAGCCCGAGCCCCACTTGGGCGCGTCATCGGGCAGGATCATCTGGCCGATGGGGCGGCCGCCGGTGGTCCAGGAGGCGATATAGCCGCCGCCGATAAAGCCGTGCGGCCCGTGGTCGAAATTGTTGCCGTTGAAGTCGTCCACCGCCTGCCCCAGCGCGCCGGCGCCCATGAACGGGTTGAGATTCTCCTTGGTGAACACGTCCACCGAGGACATGGTCTGATAGGCGTAATTTTTCCCCACCACGCCGCGCTGCGTTTCTGGATCGTAGGGTTCGCCGATGCCCGATAGCAGCAGCAGATGGACGTTGCGGGTGGCGTACGCGCACAGAATGATCAGCTTGCCCGGCTGCTCGAACTCGCGCCCCTGGGAGTCAACGTAGGTCACGCTCACCGCGCGCTTGCCGCTGCTGTCGAGATTGACCCGGTTCACGTTGCAGTAGGTGCGGTAGGCGAAGTTTTCGTTTTCCAGCAACGCCGGGATGATGGTGGTCTGTGGCGAGGCCTTGGAATAATTGCCGCAGCCGAACCACTCGCAGTAGCCGCAGTAGGTGCATTCGCCCATCTGCACCCCATACAGGTTGCGATACGGTTTGGAGGTGTTGGAGGCCGGCGCCGGAAACGGGTTGTAGCCGGCTTCCCGGGCGCCCTTGTCGAACAGCTCGCAGGCGTAGCTGCGTTTCAGCGGCGGCAGGGGATAGGGCTTGGAGCGGTGGCCCTCGAAGGGATTGCCGCCGTTGAGAATTTCGCCGCGCAGATTGCCCGCCGCCCCGGACGTCCCGCACACGTACTCGAACTTGCTGTAGTACGGCTCCAGCTCGTCATAGGTGACGCCCCAGTCCTGGATGGTCATATCGGTGGGGATGAAGTCGTTGCCGTACTGCTCGATGGTGCGGCTGCGGATTTCAAAATCGTAGGGCAGAAACCGCCAGTGCTGGCCGTTCCAGTGAATGCCGGCACCGCCGACCCCGACACCGGGATTGAAGGAGCCGAGACGACGCATTGGCAGCGCATGGTCCTTGACGCTGTGGCGGAAGGTCTGGGTGGTGCGCGCCGGCTCCTGGAAAATTTCATTGCGGATCGCGTAGCGCAGCTCGTCCTGGATGAAGTTGGTGGCGAAGTCCTGCTCCGTGGTTCGAAAACCACCCCGTTCGATCGCCAGCACCTGCAGCCCCTCCTCGGTCAGCTCCTTGGCCAGAATCGAGGCGGTCCAACCGAACCCCACCAGTACCACATCGACCGAATCCAGCTTTTTCATTCAGCGCACCTCCTTGAGCGGAATACCCTGCCTTCCCAGAATGCCCACGGGCGGGTAGGGGTAGGGCTTGCCGTGTTCGGTGATCTGCGGGCTGTAGTTGTAGCGGGTACCGGGAAAGCCGGCCAGCCGCCAACCGGCGAAGTCCCGGTTGCCGCCGTACATCGGGTCGGCGAAGAAGCCTTCGCGGGTGTTCTGCCAGAGGATGGTGAAAAAGGTCTTGTTGTCGGCGATATCCAGCGGCACGTCGCCGTTGGAAAGCCGTTCCAGCACCGCCTCCCGATCCTTGTCGCTGAGCGCGTGGAAGGCGTTTCCCTGGAATTGATCGCGGCAGTAATCATCAACCCGCGGAATACAGTGGCGATACAGCTGCGCCGGCGTGAAACGCAGCTGATAGCCCTGTGCCGCCGAACCGTCGCGCCACGGGCCTTCCATATACCAACGCTCGGCGCGGCCGTAGGAGCCGCCGAGCTGATAATCGATGAAATCCGCGACGCCGGCCCGCAGCGCACCCGGGCCCAGTTCGTCCTCGGGAATCAGCCGATCGATCGCCGCCTCGACGAACCGGCGCTCGTCGGCGGTGAGATAAGGATTGATCGGCACATAGTAATCCGGCGGGCCGTTCGAAGGGGAACGCCAGGCGGTTTCGCCGGGGTGCCCATCGGCGCGGGATCGGGACCCGACCAGGTAAAAGGAACCGGCGGCGACACTGCCTTTGAGAAAGTCACGACGGTTAACGAGCATGCGAAACTCCTTTTTCGGCGGCCTGATAACAAAATCTCGGTAGCTCTGAAAAAAGCTAGTCCTCTGAAACGGCCAGAGCAACGACACAGGGGACGCAATGGGGCTAAACGCTGTAAAACCACGTAAAGATAGCGTGATGATCAGGAACAGGGCGCGGCGGCCGCCAGCTCAGCGAGGCCTGATGTGGTGGGTTTTGCACTTCCCCCTCCATATCACTAACTACGTGTAATGTATATTATGTTAAATAGAGGACAACGAGTCGAACAGGTATGAATCCAAGCCCCGGGGTCTTCCCTTTGATCCGGGGCTTCCATTCGTCGGGCTCGCTCAGGCTCCCGGCGTTTCCCGTGGCGGGCAATGCGCTTTCAGAAACTCGATCTGGTCCGCCACCACCTGCTCGAACGCCTCACCCACATAGATCTCGAAATGCCCCGCCTGATACCGCCTGATCTCATGGCGCGGCGCGCGGCTCGCGTGACGGAGAGTTTGTTTGGCCGGCGCCACGGTGTCGTTGTCGCACACGCAGAAGAACACCGGTGCCCGTATGCCGGCGGCCTTGCGGCCCGGATGATAGCGGATAATGTCCAGGGCGACGCGCGCGGCGGCTTCATTGCGAATCCGGGCGCCCTCCGGAACCAGATTCATGTAGCCGTCCCAGACGTCCGGCGCCGTCATCAGCGCGGTGTCACCGGGGCGCCCCGCCACGGCGACCATTACCGGGGCGGCGCCCACCAAGGCGCCAAGGCGATCGCGCAGTGCCTTGGCCGTGAGTTTCGCGGAGACCAGCGGTTCTGTGGCCAGGGTCGAGGCCAGCCCATCGGTGAACGGACATTGGGAGATCACCGCCGCGATGCGCGGATCGTCAGCGGCGGTGGCCAGCACATGGCCACCGGAAAAGGATGTGCCCCACAGGATCACCCGATCCGGGTCCACCTGCGCGAGGCCACGGGCGTGCTCGATGGCGGCCTTCCAGTCCTGAAGCTGCTTTTTGATGTCCAGCAATTGGCGGGGTTCGCCGTCGCTGTCGCCGAAATGACGATAGTCGAACAGCAGGCAGGCGTAGCCCTGGGCCACGAACCGCTCGGCGAAGGCCGGCAGCCGCATGTTGCGGGTGCCGCCCAGGCCGTGGGCCATGACCATGATCGGTGCGCGGCCGGCGGTGTCGGGCAGGTAGAGGTCGCCTCGACAGGTTACGCCCTTGGATTGGAATTGAATCGCTGTTACGGACGTCATCGCCCTGCCCCCCTTAAAGTGTCAACGCCTAAAGTTCGGCCACCGCCGCCATGGCACGGGTCAGCTGGCTCAGGTCGTCCGGCTCCATGCCGTACGGCGGCATGATGTAGACCAGCTTGCCGAACGGCCGGATCCACACGCCCTGCTCCACCAGCAGCTTCTGGGTGGCGGCCACGTCGCAGGGTTTTTCCAGTTCCAGCACGCCGATGGCGCCCAGGGCGCGCACGTCGGCGACGCCGGGAGTGCCGCGCAGCGGTTCCAGCTCGCGGCGCAGCTGCGACTGGATCGCCGTCACGCGGCCGCGCCAGTCGCTCTCCAGCAGTTCGTCGATGCTGGCGTTGGCCACCGCGCAGGCCAGCGGGTTGCCCATGAAGGTGGGCCCGTGCATCAGCACGCCGGCCTCGCCGTCGCAGATGCCGGCGGCCACGCGGTCGTTGCACAGCGTCGCCGCCAGGGTCATGTAGCCGCCGGTGAGCGCCTTGCCCAGGCAGAGAATGTCCGGGCAGACACTGGCGTGGTCCATGGCGAAGAGTTCGCCGGAGCGGCCGAAGCCGGTGGCGATCTCATCGAAAATCAGCAGTACGCCGTGTTCGTCGCACAGACGGCGTGCGCCGCGCAGGTATTCCGGGTGGTAGAAGCGCATGCCGCCGGCGCCCTGCACGATCGGTTCCAGGATCACCGCCGCCACTTCGTGGCCGTGCTGTTCCAGCAGGCCGCGCAGGGAATCCAGGTCCCGCTCGTCCCAGTCGTCGTGGTAGCCCACCGCCGGCGCGTCGGCGAACAGGTGCTTGGGCAGGACCTTGCTGAACAGATGGTGCATGCCGTTGACCGGGTCGCAGGTGGCCATGGCGCCGAAGGTGTCGCCGTGGTAGCCGTTGCGCAGCGCGATCAGACGATGCTTCTCGGGCTGCCCCTGGCTGAGCCAGTACTGCAGCGCCATCTTGATCGCCACCTCCACGGACACCGAGCCGCTGTCGGCCAGGAACACCTTGTTGAGCGGTTCCGGGGTCATCCGCACCAGGCGCTTGCCCAGCTCCACCGCGGGCTCGTGGGTGATGCCGCCGAACATCACGTGGGCCATTTTGTCGATCTGATCCTTGGCGGCCTGATTCAAACGCGGGTGGTTATAGCCATGGATCGCCGCCCACCAGGACGACATGCCGTCGATCAGGGTGCGCCCGTCTTCCAGCTCCAGGCGTACCCCGTCGGCGCGCGCCACCGGATACGTGGGCAGCGGCTTGGAGGTGGAGGTATAGGGGTGCCAGAGGTGGTCACGGTCGAAATCGAGGTCAATGGACATAGGGTGCTCGGGCCGGTTCGGTGGACGAACCATGCCAATTCCCGGGCCGGTTCTCAAGTCCGGGTCGCGCCGCCCTTTTAAGGCTAAAGATTTACCCCGGCGGGCCGACAACCCCCAAACCTTCTCACAGCCATTCCTGGTATCCCCTCATGCTTAGTCAATTCAAGATCGGCGCCCGTCTCGGCGGCGCCTTCGCTATTATTTTGTTGCTTCTGCTGGCCGCCTCGGGCACCGGCCTGTTCTCGGTCACGCGGATCGCGGACACCACCCGCGAGGCGCTGGAGACCGACGGCGCCCTGGCGTCCAATGCCGGCGTGGTGCGCCGCCTGGCGCTGGAACTGCGGCGCTACGAGAAGGACGTCTTTATCAATCTGGCGGATTTCCAGGCCCTGAACGGCTATTTCGGAAAATGGAGCGACACCGTCACCCGGCTGAAGAGCGTGCTTGATGAAGGCGAGGCACTGGCGGTGGCGCCGGCGCTGCAACAGCGCTACCGGGATGCCCGCGAGGGGCTGGGCGCCTACGAGTCGGATTTCACCCGCATCTACGGCGCGATCATGAACGGTACTTATCAGGATACCGCCGCCGCCAACGCGGCCTTTTCCGAGAACAAGCAAGGCATTTATCAGCTTGAGGGCGCCGCCCAGGGCATCCATGACATCGCCATGGAGAACCTCGGCGGCCTGGGCACCACGCTGCAGGCGCAGGTCACCCAGGCGCTGCTCGGGCTGGTGGTGTTCGCCGCCGTGGCGCTGCTGGTCTCGGCGGTCCTGGCGGTGGTGATTACCCGTAGCATCACCCTGCCCCTCGCCGACGCCCTGGGCGTGGCCCGCCGCATTGCGCAAGGGGACCTGCGCGAGCGCATCGTCGCCCGCGGGCGCGACGAGCCGGCGCAACTGCTGGCCGCCATGGCGGAAATGAGCGATTCCCTGGTCAAGCTGGTGTCCGCGTTGCGCGGCGCCAGTGAGACCGTCTACATCGGCGCCAACGAGATCGCCCTGGGCGCCCAGGACCTCTCCTCCCGCACCGAGGAGCAGGCCGCCGCGCTGCAGGAGACCGCCGCCAGCATGGAAGAGATCAGCGCCACCTCGGAGCACAACGAGAAGAACACCCGCGAGGCCGACCGGCTCGCCGACGCGGCGTCGCGCAGCGCCCAGCACGGCGGTGACGAGATGCGCGCCAACATCGACCTTATGGAAAAGGTGGTGGCCAGTTCCAAGAAGATGAACGGCATTATCGCCACCATCGACGATATCGCCTTCCAGACCAATATCCTGGCGCTGAACGCTTCCGTGGAAGCGGCCCGGGCCGGCGAAAAAGGCCGCGGTTTCGCGGTGGTGGCCAGCGAGGTGCGGCTGCTGGCCAGCCGGGCCGGGGATTCCGCCGGCGAGATCCGTGCCCTGCTGGAAAGCACCGGCGCGCAGATCGCCACCTGCGCGGACCAGACCCAGCGCAGTGGCGAAACGCTCAACGGCACCGTGGAGTCGATCAAAAAGCTGGCCGAACTGATGCGCGGCGTGGCGTCCGCCACCACCGAGCAGATCGGCGGCATTCAGCAGATCAGCACCGCGGTGACGCAGATGGACGCGGTCACCCAGCAGAACGCCGCGCTGGTGCAGCAATCCAGCAGCGCGGCCGGCTCACTGGAGGATCAGGCCAGCCATCTGAAATCGTTGGTGACCTCGTTCCGCATTCCCGAGGCCTAGAACGGGAACGGCGCGGCCAGCCGCGCCAGCACGCCGTAGGCGTCGCCGGGGTTCTTGGTGCCGGAGATATCCAGATCGAAGACATGGAACAGTGGGAACACCAGCCCCAGGGTGGCCACCGAGTCCAGATTGGCGACCAGGTCGTGGCGGTAGCCCA
>FUFK010041196.1_pt1 | contig 13023 bp, 17 predicted proteins | sample 1021851 | NCBI WGS metagenome assembly FUFK01 (sample SAMEA51879418, study PRJEB19060) | metagenome | reverse complement strand
ATGACAACACTGGCGCACCTGATACAGCAGCAACTTCTGGTACAACAGCAAATGCTTTCCCAGGAACAACATCTATCCCAACATTTATGGGATTAAGAGTTATTGTTTCTGATGATGTGCCAACAACAGGATCTGGTTCTTCTACTGAATATTCAACATTCTTCTTTACACAGGGAGCAGTTGTTACAGGTGAGCAAGCACCAATCAGGACACAAACAGATAGAGATATCCTTGCTTTGGAAGAAGCAATGGCAGTGGATCTTCACTACATCTATCACCCAGTAGGTCTTAAGTACGCTGTATCAACAGTAAACCCAACAAGAACTGTGTTGGAAACTGTTGCTTCATGGTCGAAAGTGTATGAAACCAAGAATATAGGGATCGTTCGCGCAACGAACGTGAGCAATCAGGATTAACTGATAACCCTTACTATAACTAGGATTTTTTATCATGCCTTCTTTATTTGAAGTAACTGCTGGGTCATTAGTAGGCCCAACAGACGGTGGCACTGTAACTCAGGCTACTAACAAATCAACAGGTGTAACTCTCAACACTGAGAGTGGACAGATAACAATGAATAACGCTGCATTAGCTGATGCCGCTGAAGTATCTTTCACAGTTACAAATAGCAAAATCGCTGCAACAGATGTTGTCGTTGCTTGTCATGGTTCTGCTGGAACTGCTGGTGCTTACATCGTAAGTGCTAATGCAATCGCAGCTGGTTCTTTCGCAATCACAGTTTCTAACGTATCTGGTGGAGCTTTAAGTGAAGCTATCGTTATCAACTACGTTGCTCTAAAGGGAGCATCTAGCTAAATGGGAATGTACGCTTTTAGGCGTATGAGAGCGAGGAATGAGGCTGCTCAAAAGGCAGCTTCATTGACTCCAACTCTTGAAAAGCCTGTATTTGAATTATTCCCAGATACTGAAAAGCCAAAATCAAAACCAAAGNCCAAGAAGGTNAAACTAAATGGCGATAACTCTTGATGCAACTGTTGGTGGTGCNAANGCAAACACCTATATAACACTNGATGATGCAAACTCATTTATTGANGGNTTAGTCCTCAGTGATGANGCNGCTGCATGGGATNNNTCNAGCNACTGATAATAAAAATCGNGCATTNTTNACNGCNGCNCAANGNATNGATNGNGAAAAGTTNNTNGGGGCTAGGGTAGANGATACCCAAGCACTNGANTGGCCNAGATCAGGAGTNNGNAAACCTGATACNTACACNAANNTNTATGGCTTATCTTTTCCAAANAGATTAGTTGCTGATTATTACACCGATACTGAAATCCCAGATCGTGTAAAAAATGCACAGGTAATTTTGGCNGTATATCTCAANAACAATAGGAACGGGTTGGAGTTGAGTGGNNTGGAAGATTTTTCNAATGTTGTNATCGGAAGTTTAAATGTTACTCCAAGATTTTATGGGGCTGTTGGTATTGATCGAATCCCACCTATAGTTGATCATTACCTGATGGGTATTAGAATAGGTGGAAGAGCAAACTTATCAATCAAGAGGTCATGAAAATGGGTTACGGCTACGAGTATCCAGCAGCAATCATTATTACTGATACAAATGCCCACACTGGCAGATTTGGTAAGGTGCATTGTTTGACAGATGCGGAAGCAACTTTTGTTGCTGAGAATATCACTGAAAATGGATCTGCAACTATTAACGGCATCACAATGAAGGCATCGTCTGAAGTTTGTGGAGTCATCACAAGTATCACTCTTGCAAGTGGTCAGGTCATCGCATATTCATTATGAGTCTTGCTAACGCACTAAAAACAGCAGCCTCCAAAACTTTAAAAAAACTTGGAGGAGATGTAACTATTAGAAGAGTAACGGCTGGTGCTTATAACACAACAACTGGAGCGATCACAGAATCTACATCCGATACTACTGTCAAAGGTGCATTAAGTAATGTAAATAGATCTGAGGTAAATGATCTGATTGAATCTCAGGATAAAAGATTAATTATTGCATCAAAAGATATTAGTTTTGTTCCGACAACAAAAGACAGAGTTTTAATAAGTAATGTTGAATTTAAAGTGATTCAAGTGATTACAAATGAACAGGATAATACTCCTATAAGTTTTGATCTTATCTTGAGGTAACTATGGCAAGACAAATAAGGCTTGATCAAATTGATGATGTCATGGCTGAAGCAGTACAAGAGTTGGTACAAAAAACAACATTACGTTGGACAGAACTATCAAAAAAAGCAACACCTGTAGATACTGGTAATTTAAGAAATGGTTGGAAAACTGATATTAAAAAATTCAAAGGTACTATTATTAATAATGTTGAATATGCTGAACCAGTAATTTATGGAACATCACTTCCACCTAGTTGGGGAGGTAGATTTAGAACAAGACAACAAACAATAAAAGGCTTTCCAGAATTACAGGCCAAGCAACTTACAACTAGTTATATTCCAAATCAATTAAGTAGAATTATAAGGAGTATGTAATGGCAGCAGTTAATTTAAATACTATTAGATCCACAATAGAGGGAAGATTAGCNACAGAACTTGCATCAAGTCCAGCCATTTCTGTTGTATTTAATAACATGGCATTTGATTCGACAACAGAAGATACCTTTGTTCAATGTTTAACAAGTTTTGGAACAGGTGCTTATTTAAGTATGGGAGGTTCTGCAAACTCTACTAATAGTGTTGTTGGATTAATACTTTTGAATATTTTTACAGAAGAAGGTATTGGAGCAGGGGCAAACCTTACGGTTGGCAAAAGACTGCGTGACCTTTACAATAACCTTACAGTTTCAAATGTAATTTTTGATTCTCCTATCGGGCCTGAAGTCTTAACATCAAGTCCAGAAGGTAAGTTTCAAACACAAATACGAATTACTTTTGAAATATATGAGGAACTTTAAATGGAAATTACAGAAGAAATGCTTGATGCTATCGAAGCGGTAAAAGGCAGGCGTGATCCAGCTTATTGGGATGGTCGCTGCAAGCGATATATGGAAAACCAAGAAAATTTAAAAAAAGATGTAAAAAATTCCAAAAAAGGGTAATATAAAATAAATACTTTCTTTTGTTATGGCTATTAAGGGTGATGTTGGGAAAATCATGTTTGAAAACGCTGGCGGAACTGAAGCTGACGTTGGACAAACAAGATCATGGTCTTTGTCTATCTCAAAAGACACAATGGAGACAACAAAACAAGGCGATACTTTTAAAACAAATATCGGTGGCTTAATTGCAGGTGAAGGTTCAGCAGAACTTTTATATGCTCCGAGTGAAACAGGCGCAGGCTACACAACATTTATTGATGATGTTTTAACTACAGGCGATAATGCAGATGCATTATTTGAACTTTTTCCTGATAGTGCAACTTCAGCAAAAAAAATTAGCTTTGCAGGGATAATTACATCAGCAGAATATGGAGCAACACTTGGAGAAGTTCAAATAATTAATATCAGTTTTATTACAAGCGGTACTATAACTTCAGCTATATAGTAAATTTTAAATAACTAACCCCATTTAATTTATGCCAAACAAAAGAACTATTGATCTGTTGACTTCATCTTATGGTGATGAAATGTCGACAAGAAGAAAGTATGAATTTAAAAATGCTAAAGGCGAAAAGATTGTAGATTTATATTTTAAACCTTTAACAAGATATGATAGGCAAAAAGCGCAAAGTGCAACTGGTACAGATGAAGCCCTTGTTGTTTCAACACAATTACTTTGTCAAATGGCAGAGCTAGAAGATGGAACAAAGGCTTTTAGTATTGCTGATGCCCCAAACTTACAAAGAGAGCTTCCAGAAAATGTTTTAAATGAAATAGAACTTTTTTTATTTAATATAAAACTTGATACAGATACAGCAAAAAACGATTAAAGCGAGATAACTGGTTAAACTTTGAATTTTTTCTCGCAACAGAATTAGGTAAAACAATAAAAGAATTAAGACAACTAATAACACAAGAAGAGTTGGTGTATTGGGCTGCTTATTACGAAAATAAACATGAAAATGAAAAAAGAATGCATGAAAGAACGAAAAACAGGTAGTATATAATTAATAGATTTTTGTTTAACTTAAGTGGCCGAAAGTATAGTTACCTTAAGAGTCGAGGCAAAAAATGCAATATCCTCTTTAAATAAAACTTCTCAAGCAACAAAATCGCTTTCAAGAAATGCAAACGGTGCTACAACATCTTTAACTGCAGCATCAACTGCAGCAAAAGGGTTAGGCGCATCATTAGCTGCTTCACTTGCGCCATTAATAACTGTAGGTGCTGCTGTTGCAACTGTAAGTAATGCAATAAGAACTTTTTCAGATAGAGAAAGAGATGTAACAATATTAAGACAGGGTTTAGAAAATTTAGGTGCTGGCACTATTGCTCTTAATGAATTACAAGAAGCAGCAAACAGATTAGGAAACCAAACTTTATTCAACCAAGAAGAGTTTACAAGAGGATTTAACTTATTAACAAGTTTTAGAAAGATAGGTGTTGATACATATGAACGAGTTGCTCAAGCTGCTGCAGATATTGCTCAAGTTAACCAGGTAGATGTTAATACATCATTTATGCAATTAGCAAAAGCCTTGCAAGATCCAGAAAGGAATTTATCGAACTTAAATAGATCAGGTATTGCGTTTACTAAAACACAACAAGATGTAATTAAAGAGTTAATGAAAACAAATAAAACTGCAGAAGCTCATGCCATGATTCTTGGTATAGTTGAGGAAAGTTATAATAAACTATCACAAGCTGCTGCAGGGGGATTTGCAGGCAGTGTTGACTCTTTAGGCGAAGCATTTAGGGATTTTTCAGAGACATTAGGAAAAGCATTAGAGCCTGCTTTAATTGCAGTTACAAAAGGTTTAACAGCTTTAATTAAGGCTGCTGATGATCTTTTTAAATCACCACTTGGAAAGACTGCTGCATTATTTGCAGGAATTGGTTTAGCTGTTAAAGGTACTACTGTTGCGATAGGTTTAATTACTACTGCATTAGGTACTCTTGGTGGTGTGGCAGGTGTTACAGCAATAGCATTAAACGCATTACCGTTTGTTGCTTTGGTTACAGCTGCGGGTCTTTTAACAACAGCATTTTTTAAATTAAATGGTGAAAAACAAAAATTTAATAATTTACTCAATGAAGGTAAAGAAGATGAAGTTACACAAGCATTAAGAGATCAGGCAAAAGTTGTTGGCGAATTAAATAGACAACATGAGGCAGCATCAGGAAGAGATAAAAGAGGTTTAAAAAGAAAATTAAAAGAGGCAGAATTAGAACTTAAAATGTTAGAAGGAAGATTGCAGACAGTAAAATCTGACAAGAAAATTGAAGAAGCAGCAAACAATATTGTAAAACTAAAAACAGAACAAAATATCCAAAATGATGAAACAGTACGCTTAACTGATGTCCAAAGAAAACATCATCAGCAAATCGTTGCTGAAGCAAAGAAAGAAATGGATGCAATAAATGAGAAAAAAAATAAATTTCAAGATTTTGTAAAAAAACAAGAAAGATCAAAAGAATTAATCCAAGCAAGTATTGATGGAAACAGGGAAGAAGTTGAACTGCAACACGCAATAAATGATGCTGTTGCAATTCATGGTGAAGCAAACAGACAACAAATCACAGATATATTGACAGCAAATCAGGCTTTAGAAGATCAAGAAGGTGCTATTAAAGAAAACGGTAAAGCAGCAGAAACACTTAAGGCACAGTTCAAACAAATTGGTGAAAGTGTAAGGCAAGATTTAGTAGGTAATTTAAGAGAAGCAATAAATGGTAGTCAATCATTTGGACAAGCACTTGGTAATGTATTAAACAATTTAAAAAATAAATTACTTGATATTGCACTTGATAAAGCCATACAAGGTATTGGAAATGCTTTCAAGCCAAAAGGTGGTGGTGGTGGTGGTTTCTTCTCTGGTTTGTTTGGTTTTGCAAATGGTGGTAGACCTCCTGTTGGTAGACCTTCCGTAGTTGGTGAAAAAGGCCCAGAAATTTTTGTTCCTTCTGTAGCTGGTACTGTCATCCCAAATAAAAATATTGGAGGAGGTGTTACTAATATGGTTACAGTAAATGTAGACGCATCTGGCGCGCCACAAGTTCAAGGTAGTACAGCCGAGGCAAACCAATTAGGACAACTTATTGGCCAAGCTATACAAGAACAACTTGTTAAAGAGAAAAGACCTGGAGGATTATTAACATAATGGCAACCTTTCCCTCGATCACACCAACCTATGGAACAACACAAACTGTTGAGCAAAAAGGGCTTGTAACAAAACTTGGTGATGGTTATGAGTTTAGAACTGTTTTTGGTTTACCAGCAAATAAAAGACTTCATGTTGTGAACTTGACTTTTAATATTTCTGAAACAGATTCTGATACCATAGATACTTTTTTAAATGCAAGATTTGACGATCAGGCTTCTTTTGATTACACAATGACAGGAGAATCTTCTGCAAGAAAATTTAAATGTACAAGAAGATCTAAAACAATTCCATACTTAAACAGGGTAACAATGAACCTTACTTTTGAGGAGGTTGCAGAACCATAGATGGCAATACCAACCTCAGAACTACAGAGCATAAATCCATCAGCAGTTATTGAACTGTTTGAACTACAACTTATAGCGTCTATTCATGGAAGCAGTACTTTATATCGTTATCACAGTGGATCAAACCAAAATGGAAACGGTGAACTTGTTTGGCAAGGAAATACTTATGCAAGATTTCCAATAGAAGCTGAAGGTTTTGAATTTACAGGTCGTGGCCAAATCCCAAGACCTACCTTAACAGTAAGTAATATTTTATCTACACTTACAGCCGTTATTGCAACTGTAAATGCTTTCACACCAGCTAACGATCTTAATGGTGCAAAATTGACAAGAATAAGAACACTCGCTTCTAACCTTGATGCTGCAAATTTTTCAGGAGGATCTAACCCTTTTGGTACTCCTAGTGCTGATAAGTTTCCTGATGAAATATATTTTTTAGATCGTAAAGTTTTAGAGAATAGAGAATTAATAAAATATGAATGTGTTTCTGCTCTTGATTTAACTAATGTAAGAGTACCCAAAAGACAATTTACAAGAAAAGATTTCCCTGGTATTGGTACTTTTATTGACGCATGACCTGGAAAGATAAAGCAGCACAACACGCAAAAGATTGCCTCCCTCAGGAATCTTGTGGTCTTTTGGCAATAGTAAAAGGAAAAGAAACATATTTTCCCTGTAAAAATCTAGCAAATAATCTTTGTTCTTATTTTATTATTGACCCTGATGATTGGGCTTTTGCAGAAGATAGTGGTGAACTGACTGCGATAATACATTCCCACCCTACAGGGCCAATATTTCCTTCTGAGACAGACAAAACAGCTTGTGAATATCTTGGCCTTCCTTGGCATATTTATAGCCCTGAACAAAATGATTGGCATTATTTTGAACCTACAGGATATAAACCACAACCATTATTAGGAAGAGAATGGATATGGAAAGCTCAAGACTGTTGGACTCTTGTAGTAGATTATTTTAAATCACAAAATCTTAAAGTTAAAGATTGGCCAAGACCAAAAGATCCAACAGAGATGCTTACTAATGGTTTATTTGAATACGCTCTTCCAAAAACTGGTCTTATAGAAGTAACAGATGATATCCAAAAAGATGATGTACTATTGATGAGCATGGCAAAAAATACTGGTTGTCATGTTGGGGTTTATGTAGGAGAACAGATGGTTTTACATCATCAAGTCGGTAGACTAAGTTCAAGAGATTTGCTAGATGAGCAAATGTATAAATCAATTTATAAGAGGTATCGTCATGCTGAGAAAAATTAAAATTTACGGAAAATTAAGACAATTAGTTGGCAAGGCAACTTTTGAGGCTGATTTAAATAATATCGGACAGGCTTTTAGTTTTTTATGTTGTAATTATCCAGAAGTTGCAAACCATCTACAAAATCAAGTTTATAAAGTTTATTCGGGTGACAAAGTAATTGATGATGAAACTTTGTGCATGACAGGTGATGCTGAAATAAGAATTATTCCCGTTGCCTGTGGCACTGCTTTTGTTGCTCCTTTCGTTGCACCATTTATTGGTAGTGCTGTTGGTGGTGTTGTCAGCGCTATTGGTGTTGGAGGAATTTTAGGATCTGCTCTGACGGCTGTTGGTACAAGTTTAATTGTTAGTGGTGTAACTTCCATGCTTACACCTCAACCGCAAGCAAGAGGGCCATCTGGCATGGAAAGAACAGACCCATCCTCACTTGCGTCAAACTATTCATTTAGTGGGATTACCAACATTGCAAAAGCTGGAGGTGCAATTAATTTAATTTATGGAGAAACGATAGTTGGATCGGTGACAGTTTCAAACGGTATTGATACAGTGCAAGTAAGAGGTGATGCATAATGGCTGGGATACAAGAATTTACACAACAAACAGTTTTTACAAATCCAGATCTTCCTACTGATACACTTTCATCAAAGCAATTTAATACGCTTGTGGAGGCCGTTGGTGAGGGCGAGATTGAGGGCAGCGCAACAGCATCAAAGGCTGGTCTTACAAAAGGAACAGATGCTTATAATAATGCTTTTAAAAAAGATATTTTTCTTAACGGAACACAATTACTTCAAACTGCTGCAAGTAACACATCACCTGATGACAGTGACTTTAACTTTCAAGAGGTAGGTTTTGAACCTCGATTTGGTACTTCAGATCAAACTTTTATTGGTGGAATTTCTAACATAGAGACAGAAAGCAGCGTTGGCGTTGCTGTAACAAGTGGTAATCCAATAACAAGAGCCATATCAAATACTTCAGTAAATGCTGTAAGAGTGACAGTTTCTTTTCAAAGCATCCAAACGGTAGAAGATAATGGAGAAATAACAGGTGCAAGTGCAGGGGTAAAAATTGAAATTATACAAAATGATGGCACAACAACAACACCAATTGATGACACTGTTACTGGTAGATCAACCAGCACATATTTTAGAGATTATTTAATTAATCTTCCAACGAGTACAAGTTTTCCAATAAATGTAAGAGTTTCAAGGACAACTGATGACACTACAAGTCCAATATTTTCTGCGTTCAACTGGTCAAGTATGACCGAGGTAATATTTGAACAAAATGCTTATCCAGATGTAGCACATTTAGCACTTAGGTTTAGCGCAGAAGCCTTCCCAAGAATCCCCAAGAGGTCGTTCAGGCTCAGAGGGATAAAGACAAAAATTCCGCACAACGCAACTGTTGACATTCAAACTGGTCGTATTACATATAGTGGAACATTTAACGGAACATTTAAAGCTGCTACAGAATGGCACTCAGACCCAGCTTGGGTGTTATGGGATTTGTTGACCAATACAAGATATGGTTTATCAATTGCAGAAAGTTCCTTAGATCAATATACATTTTACAATCAATCTGTCTATAACAATGAATTGGTAGATGATGGCCTTGGTGGGCAAGAGGCTAGGTTTGCAATAAATGTAAATATCACACAACAATCTGAGGCATTTAATTTAATAAATGATCTTTGTTCTGTGATGCGTGTGATGCCTTTCTATAGTGCAGGGGCAATAAATATATCAGGTGATAGGCCAACAGATCCTGTTTATTTGTTTAACTATTCCAACGTGTCAGAGGAGGGGTTTCAATATACAGGCTCTTCATTAAAAACAAGACATACCGTTGTTAATGTTGGATATTTAGATCTTGATTCAAGAGAGGTAGATTATGAGACTGTAGAAGATACAACAGCAAGTGCAAAATACGGCACAGTTATAAAAACGATTCAAAGTTTTGGTTGTACAAGTCGTGGTATGGCCTCAAGAATGGGGAAATGGTTTTTATATAATGAACAAAATTCAGGTGAAACTTGTTCTTTTTCAGTAACCCTAGAAGCTGGAACATTAGTAAGACCAGGGCAGATTATAGAAATAAGTGATCCTGTAAAAGCTGGTTCAAGAAGAGGAGGAAGAATTGCATCAGCTACAACCACTGCAATAACAGTTGATGATACGACAGATACAGATTTAGTTTCAACAAATAATGCAACATTATCAGTAATTTTGCCTGATGGGTCAGTTGAGACTAAAAACATATCAAGTATAGATGGAGCAGTCATTACTGTTTCTTCTGCTTATTCTTCTGCGCCAAATGCTAACAGTGTTTGGATTTTACAAAATGATACGTTACAAACTACAACTTGGAGAGTTATCAGTGTTAAAGAAAGTCAGGATCTTACATTTCAGATAACAGCCTTAGAACATAACACTGGAAAATATGCTTTTGTGGAGGATGGGGCTGCATTACCAACAAGAACAACCACTGTTTTAACTTCTCTTAAAGATGCGCCTGGTAATTTATCAGCAGAAGAAAAAATTGTTGTTATTGATAATAAAGCTGTAAGCAAAATATTTTTTAACTGGCAGCGTGTTGCTGGTGTTAGTAAATATCAAGTTCAATATAGATTTAATGACGGTAATTTTATTACTCGTGATGTTTTTAGTAATACTTTTGATATAGAAAATAGTCAAAAAGGTACTTATGAATTAAGAGTATTCAGCTTTAATGCTTTAGATAAACCAAGTGCGGAACCATCAAAAACTACTTTTATCGCTTTAGGGAAAACTGCATTACCATCTGATGTTCAAAATTTACGAATAGAACCAATATCAGATCAATTTGTGAGATTGCGTTTTGATCAATCAACTGATGTTGATGTAGTTCATGGAGGCAACGTTGTAGTCAGATCATCAAACCTCACTGATGGAACTGGAACTTTTACAAATGCGGTTGATGTAATACCAGCCCTTTCAGGTAATGTCAGCGAGTCGATTGTTCCAAATATTGTTTCTGGGGAGTATATTTTAAAATTTAAAGATGATGGTGGTCGGTTAAGTTCTGGTGAAACATCAATAATTGTAAATAGCCCTGACCCTTTACCAAAACTTACTGTTTTAGAAGATAGGGAAGATACAGATTCACCACCTTTTGCTGGAACAAAAGTTGATTGTTTTTTTAGTGATGATGTAAATGGATTGGTGCTTGCTTCTTTGGTGACATTAGATGATGTAGCTGATTTTGATTCAATGGCTGATTTTGACTTTTTGGGTGCTGTAGATATAACAGGAGGTAATTATAGTTTTGCAAATACACTTGATCTAGGTGGTAAACAACCTTTGAGATTAAGAAGACATATCGTATCGCAGGGTTTTTACCCTAATGATCTGATAGATAAAAGATCAGCAAATATTGATACATGGACTGATTTTGACGGTGCAACTGCCTTTAATGTCGGGGCATCTTTATTAGTTGCCACTACTGATCTTGACCCTGACTTATCAGTTTCAGCCACTTACGAACAGAGTGGTACAACCATAACAATTACAAAAAGTTCGCATGGATATTCTGTTGGTGATTTTGTTGTAATAGATTTTACTGCTGGCAGTGCAACTGATGGAAATTATCAAATTGTTTCTGTCCCAAGTTCAAGCACATTCACAGTTACCTCTGCTACAAGTGCAACAATATCAAGTGGAACATCTTGTACTTATGGAGCAAACTTTAGTCAATTTAATCCTTTTGTAAATGGAACATTTGTTGCAAGAGGATTCAAATTTAGATGCGATATGGATACAGACGACCCAGCACAATCTATAGAAATAGATCAGCTAGGATATACAGCACAACTGGAAAGTAGAACAGAAACAAGTCTTGGTAATGCAGGGGCTACAAATGGTTTGTTTTCCTCTGGCACTTCCACCAAGTCAGTATCCTTTACCAATACCTTCTTTACAGGCCAATCTGGAACTAGCATTGCAGCAAATTCTGTATTGCCATCAATTGGTATAACAATAGAAAATGCACAGTCAGGGGACTTCTTTGCTTTATCAAATATTACTGGAAGCGGTTTTGATATTGACGTAAAGAATGGATCTAGTCATGTTGATAGAAATTTCAAATATGCTGCAACAGGTTTTGGGCGTGGTAGTTAGTTTTAGATTAGGATATACTTAGATAAAAAATTGGATTAGGTAATGGCAACACACGATTACGTCATAGATAACTCCACTGGAGCTAACGTCAGGGCTGATATAAACCTCGTATTACAGGCAATATTAACAAATAACAGCAGTTCTTCTGCTCCTAGTACCACAGCAGCCTATATGTGGTGGGCTGATACTACAAGCGGAACATTAAAAATAAGAAACTCAGCAAATAATGATTGGGTAGAACTTTTACAACTTGATGGCACGTTAACGCTTGAAGATGGCACAAACTCTGCACCAGCACTTGCTTTTAGAGATGATTTAGATACAGGAATATATAGTTCTGCTGCTGATACTTTCAATGTTGCTACTGGCGGTGTCGAAAGAATGGAACTAGGAGCTACAACAATATTTAATGAAAGTGGTGCGGATGTTGATTTTAGAATTGAAGGCGATACAGAAGCAAATTTATTTTATTTAGATGCTGGAAATGATCGAATTATAATAGGGCATAGTAGCTCAAGGGCTGTAGGTGGAAATACAAGCAGAATATTTGAAATTGAATCAACAGATGCTTCAAGTGGTCTTTCAATCATAAGAAATTCAGCTAATGATTCACCCGCAATAATATCTTTAGGTAAATCAAGAAGTGCATCAAATGGTGGAACAACAGTCGTTCAAAACGGAGATTTGTTAGGGCAAATACATTTTGCAGGTGCAGATGGCACTGATTTAGTTACTCAAGGGGCTGCTATCAACGCCACTGTAGATGGCACAGCTGGAAGTAATGATATGCCATGTCGATTAACATTTCTAACAACTGCTGATGGTGCTGCCTCTCCTACTGANAGATTGCGCATTGACTCATCAGGGACGGTATACGTAGGAGGTGTTGGTTCTGGTGCAACCGCAGGGACACTTTTCTTTAATGATACTTCTGCAAATGGAAGTAAAATACAACAAGTTAATGGTAGCAGTGCCTTATCATTTCATACTGGATCTTCTCAACCAGAACGTATGCGTATAGATTCGTCTGG
>FUFK010043606.1_pt2 | contig 13024 bp, 24 predicted proteins | sample 1021851 | NCBI WGS metagenome assembly FUFK01 (sample SAMEA51879418, study PRJEB19060) | metagenome | reverse complement strand
CTATAAACGAAGCAAACATCAATAACAAAATAACAATACTACTCATATATCACCACTATCATATTTGCCATTATAACATATCGGACACCGATCATACACATCAGTCTCTACTACCTCTCCACAATCTGGACAATCAATAATTCCGCTACCATCTATAAAATCACATATATCCTCAATCATTGCGACACTCCTGACAAAAACTGCCATGTTCCTCTACATCCACTGGCGTAATAATCATACCACACGCCTTACACCTCCACATCTGACTCTCCTAACATATCTTTCAACATCTCCTTCATTAACAAAGTAAAGATATTCAAACCCGTCTCAAACGCCTCTAGCTCCTTATCTTTATACTCCATAACATTCTCATTACGGATCTTGATCGCATGCTCAATCAACTCATTCAACTGAACAACCCAAGCATGTAAACTATTTGACATCTTTCTCCTCGTATTGTCCCATTACCCATATATGCAGATCATCCATAGCCGCATGATAACCTGTCAAATAATCCTTCAAACTAGCATCACCCATAGGACCCCAATCCTTGTCATGTATATCATCAACCAAACCTGCCTTCTTGCGCTTCGCAAAATTTAACACCTCTACCTTACGTATCTTCATCTTAAGATCCTCATTGGTCCATACCCTACCGTACTTCTTACCGTAGTTCTGCGCCTCGTCCGCACTCATTCTTCACCTCTCAGTAGCTTAATGTAGCGCAACAAAAAATTCTGCCGTAGCATGTTGTCCTCTATTGTCTCATCTAACGCCTTCTTAATACATCCTGTAACATGCTCGATCAACTCCTCCTTCTCCTTCTCATTCTCTACCCATTGCTCCTGCATCTTAGTCAATGTAGCAAACTCGTGCGCCCTTATATCTGCACCATGTTTGTTTCGCATCCTCTCTAAAAACTCCTGGCGTACCTCCTCTACCTCGCCTATCATATTCTTCATATCCAACTTAGCATCAGCCATAGTCTCTGTCATAACCTCATGCTCCATAGTGCTACGCTCCTCATCCCAGCCATATTTCTTCACCCATCTGTCTACTGTAGTATGTGCCATAGGTGGATCATAAGATCCCTGCTTGTTAACCTCCTTAGCTACCTCCCTAGTAGTCAAACCCTTCAAATATAACTTAAACGCCGCCTGTCTGTCTGCAAGCGTATACTTGCGGTTCATCTTACCCTTAGCCATTCCTCTTACTCCTCTCTACGTGCATCCATATCGCATCCCATATCTCATCTGCAAATGTTGTCTCATTCTTCTTGCAGATCATATCTAGCTCATCCCAAAGCTCGTTCTTAGCATCATTCCTTCCTGGCGTAATCAAGTACGACTTTGGTTTTTCTTTATTCTTCGCCCAAGGCATAACTACACAGTGGCTTCCCGTATATATATCCTTCTCATAGCATATTTGATCCAAAAAAAAATTTAAGACAGAGGTAACCCCTCGTAGCGATTTTTGCTACAATTTATAGACAAAGGTAGTTTTAACACGTTGGGTGTACCCTTGACATAAGACCCCAGTATTGATTTATTTTTTTATTCCTGAAATCCTGCACTAGATTTTAATAAGGAATTTATTTTATTTTTATTTTTCTAGGTGTTGCGTTGTGTACTGCCAAATTATTTTTGTTGCTCACGTGCGATTAAATCTGTTTTGTATTGGTGCACAATGTACTATTATTTTTAGTAGGTCAGGAACTTTTTTTGTACTTGGGCAAGGGGGAAATTTAGAACTTAGGCAAGAAATTTAATTTATAGAAAGTCTATATATACTGTACTCTCTGGGGTATTATGGGCTTAAATAAAAATCCTGGGTGCAATCTACCTCATAAAGATAATAAAGAAAATAGTATTAGTTTAGGATCTTTGAATCCTTTTGTTACTGAGGCTGATAATATTTTGGTAAGTAAATGTTGCAAAGCTGATGCACTTTATAGAATTTCTGATAAGTACGGTTATGATATTTGGGAATTCTGCCCTCAATGTTTAGAACTTTGCGATTGGGACGAAATTAAAGAAGATGGTAACCTTGATAAAAACACGGAAGATTTATTCGAATCTCCTTCAATGGAATATGGAAAAAAACATTTATTTGATGAAATGACAGAATATTATAGTAAAAATGGTTTACCAGCCAAAATAAATGAAAAAATGCCTAACGATCAAAAAAATTTTGATCAAAATTTTTCCACTTTTTATTATGATGAAATCATTAAATTAATAGAATGGACGGAAGACGATAAGTCTAACGGATATTATAACGGTGAAGATGAAGAATTGACACCTTGGCAGTTTTCACTCTCTGACTTTCAACATCCTGAGAGGGAAATTGAATTATTAGTTAAATTATGGAATGGAGAATTAGAAGGTGTGATTTCTGGTAAAATTGGTGAAGGTTTCATTTATTACTTTGAGGCAGATTGCTTAATTTATGAAGTTGTGATTTCTGAAAATATGGGTTTGGATTCAATGACAATAGTTGCAGAAGGTGACCAATGATTAAGTCTTATCATATTTGCCATAAGTGTAAGTGTTTTGCTAATGAATTAAATTATGGAATTTGTTTTTTATGTGAGGTTCAAAAATGAATAGTATAAGTATAATGTTAAGTGAAGAGGAATTGGAAATTTTCTATTTACTTGTTTGTGATGAAATGGAATTTCAAGTTATGAATTATGAAGAGGAACCAATGAAAAAACTTAAAGCATTAAGAAAAAAGATTCTTCAAAAAAGATTATTTCTTTTAGGAGATAAATAAATGTGTCTTGATGATTTAATTGAAATTTATGAAAAATGGGGCGAGGCCAACAATATCAAACCTTTGCTTTCTGCTGATGAGTTATTAATGGAAAATACATGTACTAAAGAACAAAATATTTTTCTTATTGATTTTATTAAAGCGTGGGAAATGGCTGAAGATATTCAACAATTTATTTATAATTCTAAAATAGGAATTGAGGTTAATAAATGAGTTCTATAATTTATTTAGATGATTATGAAACTAGGTATTTTGTTTTTTATGACCATCAAATTTATAATAAATGGTGTTTCGTAAATATCAAAAAAGGAGTTTTCAAGACTTTTGAAAATAGAGAAAAGGCCATTAAATTCCTGGGTGTATACGGGAGAATTGATAAATTTATAAATTCAAATAAATATAATTTTATTAGATTATTTCCTTGAACGGTGTGTAAGATCCATAATACCAAAATTCTGAATAAATTTATTTAGGATCTTTGAAAAAGATTTCTAAAGAAATCTAAAAACCTGCAGCCCCAGGGCAAGCCAAAAAATGCCGATTGCGCATTTAACCCTTAGGACATTATAATTTAATGTTCCTGGGTAACTTCTGCAACATTTACACATAAGGGCATTTAACCCTTAGCAGATCTTATTTTATTATATTATTTTACTTTTCCTGATCTCTGAATATTTTTTATTACCTATACTATTTTATTTTTTGTAAGTAGGGGGTATATGGATAAAGTATATATATACAGTTCGTATACTTAAAATTATGAGCTTAGAACTTGAAGGGGGGCCGACTCCTATAATATCGGAAAGTGATAAAGTTAGAGAAACTATTGAAAATATGCCTAAAGGTAAATATCAATCTAAACCTACTTTAATAGTTAAATTTGAAGACAGATCTTATAGTGGTCTCACAAGGTGGTATAATGTTTATTACGTAAGTGAACATAATGAACTTTTAAGATTAACTTGGGCCATTAATGAAGTCTACAAGGAACACGGAAACGGTAACCATTACGACAAAAGGAGAGAAGCCCTTAAGGTTAAGGGGTGTGGTTTTGATGGTGCACACGATATAGTATATAATTTAGGCCGAATGTTGTTTAATGATGGCTACGCTTTAGACTATAGGAGTATCTAAATATGACCTACATAAATAATAAAGAAGTTGCTAAATATGAAACTAATGATTATTTTATATTTTTTGATAGACAAATAGCTCAATACGGTAAATGGTTATTTGTCAATGTTCAGGACGGACACACGGAAGTATTTAATAATAAAAAAGACGCTTTCGATTTTTTAAAAGCTTATCACACTGAAAACAAACATAACAACCCCGATAATTATTTTATTTGGGTTCCTGAGAATAATTATAATATTGATAAGGGAGCTTATACAGTTACTGAGATCGGAAGAATGATTAAATTTTTAAGTAAAATGTTAACCCAGGAAAGTGATTAAATGATTATAGACCGAACTAAAGAGAATTTCAATAATGGCCGTTTTGATTGTTATCTTTCTGATGATGGGACACTGGACACTATTATAGAAATTAATAAAATAGAAACTCATAATAAAAAAACTTATTCTTTAAGGGGTTATGCTCGCATTAATTCTTTTGATGCTTCAAATTATAGAAGTTCTGACGGATCTTTAAGTGAAAAATCTTTTAAAAATCTGTGTAACGATTATTTAAATATGGTTGATTTTGATTATAATGAGATCTTAAACGCTGATGATATAAAGGTGATTTAATGAAGTGTTCTAACTGTGGCCGTTTAGATAATCGCCATTTCCCTATATTACATGATAAGTATATTTGTTTTAAGTGTGGTGAATAAATGAATAAAAAAGAACTTACTAAAATCCTTTATATTTTAGAGAATGAATTAATTTCTAGAAAAGGATATTATGCCATTGATGAAGATCTTAATAAAGAAGATAAAGAACTTAATATGTTAGTTCTTAAGTTAGCTATTGAGTTAGATTTACACGATACCTTAGAACCTTTCAATAGATTATAAATATTTATTATAGGATCTTTCCAGGCCTAGCCAGGGCTTTTAATTTTATTGCTAGCCGTCAGGCCTGATCTCAGGATCAACGCCAAAATAACCATATGCGCATTTAACCCTTAGCAGACATGCTGCACGTGGTTTTAGATCCCCAGCACGCCAAATTGCATATAGCACATTTAACCCTTAGAGCCTTTTATTTGTATGGTTTTTTCTTATCTACAACTTCTCTACCTAGTCCTACTTCTTCTGGATTGTTTGGATCCCATAGGGTACGGGTATTCTTTCTATTCATAACATATCCACACCTAAAACATTTCCAAGACTTATGCCTAGCCTCCCCCCCCCTACTCTGACCACACTTAGGACATTTGATTAGTACGAACTTCTTCTCATTTAGCTTAGGATCAATTTTCCGCAATCTACGCACACCCATCCTTCTCCTGTACAAACCTGGGCTGCATGCTTACACATCGGTACCCTCTATTGCATCTTTCTCTACCTGTAGACGTTTCTTCATCTGCATTACTCGATATACATCATTTAAGTATCTCTCTGCCCTTTTAGCTGCAGCAGATAGATCAGTGAAACTATTGCCCACTTCTACGTGATGTTCAATTAACTGCTGGAGATCCATGTCCATTAGCTCATGTAAATATCTACGATCAAACCTTTCCCACATCTGGTGGAACTCTTCTTTCCTTACCATTGTCCACCCCGAAGGGAGATAGGGTGTTTCATGAGCTTAAACAATGAATTGTAAAAGAGCGTGTGCAGATCTCCTGCACCACCATGCCCTATCTCTACCATTAATCTGACTCCTGCTTATTAAGATAATCCTGCCTTACCTGATCCTTTAATGACTCAAATAATTTATCTTCATCTACTTCAGGTTCCTTAAGTACTTTCCTAGGAGTGGCTTTCTTTGGCGGTGAAGTGGGTGGGGAAGACTTCCCATCAATAACTTCTATAGCTTCCCTTAACGCCTCTTTAAACAGCACTTTTGCACGTCTTAGCTCCCATTTGTATGCTTCCATAGCTTTCTCTGTATCCATAGCTGTTTCATGCGGTAAAGTAAACGTAGTCTCTATGTCTGCTCTTACTGACTCATACTGACGCTTGGCTTGTTTTGTACCGCCTAGTTTGATCGTAATGTCTTTGATCATTCCATCTCCATGTATCTTCTGATGTGCCATGCCATTGACGCATGCTTTGCTACCCAAGCCTCATACTCGGTTATTTCTTCTAAGCTCATTTCTTTCATTTCTTCTTTTGTTTTGAATTTCATAATAACTCCTTTACTAAGTTCTTGTATTCTCTTATTTGTCTTATCATCTTATCTGATGCTCTGTCTATCCTACACTTCCTACAATACTTGTGATGTCCCTGTGTAGGAGTATCCAACCTAACTATCTTTCCTTCCTGTTTACAAGGCAAACAATTACTATAAGGCATCAGTCCTCCAAAAGTATTACTGATCCTTGAAAACAAGTGTTTATGTCTACAGTCCCATGCTTGTTCTTAGCATGGCAATGCCTGCAAAGACCATCCTTTGCTAAGTACGATTGTGTAATTACTTGCTTGCAATCTACACAGTGATCTATCCTAGCATGTAAATTAGCGTGAAACTCCATCAGTTATCACCTGCCCAATCACCAATGTCCTCTGAACGAATCTTACGTTTCTTCCTTACATCTGGATCTGTAGGTTCAAACACTCTATCCTTATTCTGTATCTGTCTCCTTACTCTTACTATTGTAGATTTATCTGGTGATATGGTAAGTAATTCCCACAACACATCTAAGAAAATATATCTGTCTACACTATCCTTGAGATCAGTCTTGAGAAAGTTCTCTTTCATTATCTCATAATACAATAGCTTGTCACTGTTCCTGGTTGCAGGTAAGTCTCTAAGAAATCTGATCACAACGTCTTTGACCTTATCAAATTCCTTGATTGTTCTGTCCTCGTCTTTGGGGTTCGATTGATTTAAGCCCATACTTATCTATTAAAAGTATGTCTATATATACTTGATGGAGCTTATCTTTGTATTAATTGCAATAGCTCTTTAGGCTCGATAGATGGCACACCAACACCGAGTTTAGTTACCACTCTGTCCTCTACAGTTATTTCTTTTTGAACCACAGGGAATAATTCTGATTGGCTCATCAATGGACTACTGACTTCTACTAGATCTCCAAGTTGTACCCACTCTGCACCTGTAAGTTCCATACTGTAAGTGGTTGTAGGAGCTCTGAACTTCTGCAAGATTATGTAAGCTGCCCGACTTAATGTAGTCGGATCTGTAGAATCAAATTCAAAATTCTGTGCAGAGACACCATATTTCTTTATTGAGTCTCCATCCTCTACAGTAACGCTTTGTGGAGGAGTTTGTTTAGTTGATATGGTTACACTGTTAATTATTTTATTAGCGCTAATTGTACCTACCAATCCTGAACCTACAATATTAGATTCATTAGGACTTACTTTCAATACAGGTTTAGCTCTTTTATCGAACTTATTAGGTGCAAAGAAATCCATCTGTTTACCTTGTCTAATTGCATAATAAAACTCCAAGAAAGGAAATGGATCATTCATATATGTTTCTGATGGTGAGGTGCTACTTTTGAAATTATCCGTATCATTTGGATTGAAACTCATTAGATTAAACATTTTATCTAAAAATGATTTTCTTGTTTGAAAACCATATATGTTATAATACTTTTGTAATTTACCTTGCTCTTGTTGATTGTCATATTTCATAGTGCTGTCTAAATGAGAAGTCTCTATGTTCTCGTAGTCACAAATATCTTTGGCAACCATGTACATATCTTGGCTACCATAATCTTGATATCTAATGTTTTCAATCTTTGACGTTGCAAGCTCAGACACTAAATCCAAAGCTGTAGCTGTTGTGGTTTCCAAGCTTGGCTTAATCTCTTTGATCTTGCCTACAAAATCGTTAGGGTTTGGGGTATGAACCAATCCAAGATTAGTGCCTTCTTCAAACTTGATTGTCTTATTAGCATAAGCGTCTGATAAACCAAAATTAATAGTAAGCTCACCACCTATCCTAAGCATCTCTAAACTTTCTCTATTGTTAAATGTAATTGTTACTGAGCGTGCTGAATTTACTTTATGCTTCATCTTTAAAGACGTTATGCTAGGCAACTCAATGCCATCTATTGTAGCCCTTAAATTGTAAAATTCATTTACATACTGATTAGCACCAAAGTTGGTTGGCACTTCAAACCTCTTCCCCTACAACAAAGAAAGACATGTTAATTGTCTGATGCTGTAAATTTTGTGGATCTCTATTAACTGTGAATGACTCTAACTTAAGTCTGTACTTAACCCATGAAGCAAACGTACTATCATGATGTTGATATACTGCATAGTTATATGAGTTGTTAAGTAATCTGTACATGCGTGCAAATCCTGTCGAATCTATTACTCTAACTGTCATATTCATCTTAGGTAGGCCATGCTTCGTATGAACTGCGTTAGGTGGGTAACGCCTCTCTCCCAATGGCATTGCTGCACTCATTCCACCTGAACGGCTTAAAGATGCGTTTTGAATAGCAATGTTGCCACTATCTGCTGTTGCATTAAGATCTAAATTAGTCTGATCTCGGAAGGTTGTAAACAAATGCACTGCTGCCTCAGCAGTAGATGCTTGATTGTCTTTAACATCAAGAGATATTTTAGCTGAACCTGATGCGCTTGCTGCCACTGAGATAGTTGGTTGAGATGTGAATATTGTAGCTGTAGCTGTTTCAGCCAATGTTAATTCTTCATTTAAGAACAAGGTGTGTACTGGACCACTAGTAGTCTCTAGCTTTTGTATAGTATATACTCCATCATTAGAAGTATTCTCTATAGTAATCGTGTCTCCTGGCCCAAACCCTGCACCAATCCAATCTATGCCTGTAATTGTATCTGCACCTGAGTTCTTAACAAAGGTTGCTGAACCTGTAGTTGTGATCAAGCCTCCCCACTTATATCCTGGTGAGGTGTTGTTAGAATCTATACACAACCTCTTACAAACTGTGTTGATGTCTAGTGTACCTGCTGCATCTATGGTGCCATCATTATCTGAGTCTGCTGCCAATAACTGGAATACCTCTTCTGTTCCAGATGTTCCAGATTTAGTTGTTGCATATACAAAATCTACCTGCTTAAAAAACATCTCTGTATCTGGCGCAGAACTGTCAGTTCGAGCCGCATCACCAAATGCTCCAGACGTATCGTGCTTTAGATATTTATTTGCACCTGCCGATACTGTTGCCTTTACATACCTATAGTGTGAAAATGTAGTGCCTGTGTCTTTTACAGGTGTTGCATTATCTTCCTCAAATGAAGCTAAACCATAGATCGTAAAGACTGTTGCATTATATCCTGCTGTGTTACATCTCATGTATAACTTCTTACTTTCGTCTATAAGAGGTGTGTTATCTATATCTAAACAACCTTGTGTAAGTATCTGTCCTGAGTGTGGCTCACCTAACCATCTCCACTCCTTGATAAAGCTGTCTGAACCTCCAACAGTTGAGTTTGCACCTGAGTACACTACAGCAGATCCTTTGTCTAATGCTACGTTCGCACTCTCTCCTACTGACTTAGATGATGTTAGTCTCGGTACTGGCTTTGGTTGTTCCACCACTAATGCAGCTCTATCTGCGTCATCTAAAACAAAGCCTGTTTCTGTAGACGAACTTTGCTGACCTAATTGCCTGAATGGAGTCCTAAATCCTGTTGCGGAATCTACAAAAAAGAAGTTTGGATAATAAGTACCTGGCGTAGAATATCTGTACGACACTGTGTGATCTGAAGAAGGTGAATCTAATTCTATAATGTCAAAGTCATCAATATCAGATACTGCATCGTCAGACATGTGCCCAGTAGTTGTGTTTGTCCAATTTACTCCAATCTTATCAAATAATAATCCTGCCACTCTCGTTGATCTTACTGTAATAGAAACTTTCTCTCCAACATTTACTTTACGAACCACAACATAAATGTCGTTTGTATCATAATCATTTTCTGTACCGCTAGCCAATGAACCTGTAATTGTAGTATTTGTAACTCCTGTAATTGTAGCAAGTGCTGCGGTAGATCCATTGCGATCAGTGACATTGTATACTTTATCTCCTACCTCTACTCCGTTTTTAATAAAATCTCCTCGTAACCAAGGCGTAGTTGTTCCTGCTGTTGTATCTGTAAGTACTTGTACGTTATTGGAACCTGTGTGTTTACCTATCAATATCCAACTACAACTGCATGATTTGGCAAATTCTGAATCATCAAAGTTTTCAATCGTATATGGTAGATACCTCGTAACTGACACTGTGTTACCTTTTGTAGCGCCTGAAGCTCCCGTGTTGTTACTATCCTCTGCAAAGAATATTAATTCATTAGTAGTGCCTACGTCTGAGGCTCCTCCTGGATAAAATGTAGAATTACCTACTCCATTGTTATATAAATCGTTAAACCCGTGATATGTTTCCTTACCTGTGTCTGTTATTATTTTACCATAGCTAGGTGCTGATGCTCCTGTTTGATAAGTAGGTGTGCCTCCTTGTCTCCAACTTGCTACGTATTGTTTTAGATCTTCATCATCAGGTCTCTTGGTAAATGATATTTCTGCATGCCTAAAATCTTCAAATGCTTTGACTTTAATCTCTGGTTTTGTTGGTGAAGTGTCTTCATAGAAAACTTCTACATACGGTTTTAATGAAGCTGTAGAAACTTCAAGCCCATAAATCCTAGCCAACTTTCCTGAACTAGTAAAACTACTTGGCGTAAATGGAAAAACTATTATGTCAACTGTAGTGCCCCAGTCAAAGCCTACGGTCTTAGCACTAGATGGACCTGCAATTAATGTGTCTTGTAATGTTGCTGAGTTCCAACCTGTGCTTAATGTCTGAAATGTAAGTATTCCGTCTGATCCAGCTCCAAAGTCTGTATCGGTGTCTCTGTCTCCAGTGCTCTTTGCCCCACTAGCTGCCCAAGCTGTGCTACCATCTGAGGTATTCCATGTGACTGCGCTATAATCAATTACATGTGGTGCTCTTACAATAGGTGCATAAGCAATGCGTGGGTTTGTTGGAGAACCTCCAAATGAGTGTACATTAAATTTTAAATTAACTTTTTTGATTACGGTGCTAGAATCTTTAATAGGATCTCCTGATGCAGTTAAAGATGGGTTCTCTGGAAGTGTTATTCTAAATAACATGTGTGCATCTGAGTTTGTACTTGATGTTCCTAATACGCCATTTCCAACTGCTAAACTAGTTCCAGCAGTGCCTCCTGAATCAAAAACATTAGATTCGGCACTTAGTGGATTATCTCCTGCACCTCCACTTGCTCCATGATCTCCCTCATACAATGTAGAATCTGCAACTACCAATGCTGTGTTGTCTACGTGAGATGCTTCTGACGGATTATACAAACTAAAAATTGGCATTATTGTGCTAAGCTCCCTGCACCCATTTCACCCAATGGGCCTACTGTGAAAAATTCTCTAACAGCTCCACCAGCTTCTCTACCTGCTACAACTATGCCTTCTAAAGTCTCCTTTACAAATACTAATGTATCAGCAGTCTTTTTTAATCCTGATTCTACTATTGCCAGCCCTCTTTCTGTATCAATCAACAATATAATAGCCAAACCTAATACTCCTAAAAATGCAGCCATACCAACCAATACCAAAGCTTGACTTGCTGCAAACCCAAAATTAACTGCTGTTGCTGTAACCATTGCACTAGTGTTTATCCCCACAACTGCGGTGTGGATCTGTGTAACTACTGTGGCAATTTTGACCACTGCAATCAATGACTCCATAGGTCCTGTAAATAATTCAATAGTTGCTATTCGCTTATTTAAGTGTTCGGTTTCTTCTTGTGTAGCCATACCTGTTTGGTTCATAGCTGCCGAGAACTTACGTAAACCTCCTGTAGCTTGGTTTAAACCACTTGTAAGGCCTTCAAGACCTACCATCATAGACACGAAATTTATTTGTGCTGTGGCTGCTTTTGTACTTACATCTTCAATGTTTTTAGACGTTCCTTTTAGTGTACTTGACATGCCTTCATCTGACGCTTGCAATACTACAGCTAAGGTGTAGTCACTATCTGCCATACTTTGCCATAGTCTCCTTATGAAGTTTGTCCATCTCGGCTACACGATCTTGTGATATTTTATTTGCAACTGACATTTTTTGTGATGTCATTGTATTTACTTCAGCCATTAATGTATTTTTATCGTAATCATCTAAACTGTTTAGTAACATGTGAACTTGATCATAATTAAGATCAGGTTCGACCATCATCTTTTCCAACATTGCAACATACATTGGTAATGACTTTCTGTTTGCTACAGTTAAAGTAGCTTGTTCTTTCTTGTCTAGCTTTTTACCTTCCATCATTTTGTTAACTATTGCCCTGTATGTTGGAGCTTCTTTAACTAATTCAGCTTTAAGATTGTAAAAGCGATCATCATATTCAGCCCACTCTTCGGTACTTAATCGTTTAAGTACTACGACTGGCGTTTGGCCCTTCTGGTTAGGTAGGTATTTTCTCCAGCCTGTAGGCTTGTGAAGATGGGCTAAGCTCGGAAGTTCAAAGGTTTTACGTTCCCAATACTCTTCTTGAACTTGAGCGATATCCACTATGGGCTGATTGATTTGCCCTCTGACCTTGACCATGTTTTACCTTAGAAATCGCCTGATATTGCATACTTACTGTAATTAGTGTAATCTCCTGCCCCATAGAATTGAATGGTTACTGTCTCAGTTACTTCCGTTCCTGCTGTGTAACCTGCTGTTCGTGTTAATATTCTACCGTTTGTAAGTGCTATAGATCCGTTAGTTCCAAAATCTAACCTTACTAGCGGCAACTCTGTCTCTGCTGCCATTTGATCGTAGAATGTTTCATCTTTAGCTGTACTTGTAATCTCAAGCGTGATTATACTTTCACCACGTGCTACATCATTGTTTTGTAATAATTTACTTCCTGCCGTTCCTTGCCCTGATGCTACACCAGGTAAAGGTATGTGTTGATTGTCTATNGTTAANTTNNCNGTTTTNACAAACGGCCAGTCTGTCATACTGTCAACTACTTTGATTGTAGAACCGTTTTTGTATANNCCTTTAAGTAAATTAGTTGNAAGNCCAGATGCACTACCTTCTCCAAATGTGNAGTTNGTNTCNNNGTCNATCANCGNNNTTNATGTNNGATA
>FUFK010042195.1_pt1 | contig 13026 bp, 12 predicted proteins | sample 1021851 | NCBI WGS metagenome assembly FUFK01 (sample SAMEA51879418, study PRJEB19060) | metagenome | reverse complement strand
CAGGTTTCCTGTAAACAAAACTAAAAAAAGAACAATGATTAATAATTGTGTTTTACCAGAACTTGGTGAGGCTATTTTAAAAAATGCTAAAGATTGGGTTTCTGCAAATCAGTAGGTTTTTGCCGACCTTTTATTCTTGGGTACGTCTTAGGTCTGTGATTATTACAATATCTAAATTTATTGTATTTAGACAAAACTGTTTCACAATTTTTATTCATACAAATTCTTCCGCTACTATATGAAGTAGAGGGTTTATGATTAGGATATTTTTTTCCTGTTATATAATCACTCATACAAGATATAGTATAGTTAGGAGAAACAATGCCATACCACAAAAAAGGCAAGAAGAAAAAAAAGAAAAAAGGAATGTAACTACATTGGCTGAATATCAAGGAATGAAGGTCAAGCTAAATAGTCCTACGGCTATTAGAAAAGGCGAACCAGGGTACGGAAGAAAATCTAAAAAGGTTTTTGTTATGGATAATGGCAAAGTCAAGAAGGTTATGTTCGGTGACCCTAATATGCCTATTAGGAAAAATAATCCTAAAGCTAAAGCATCATTTCGTGCTCGGCATAATTGTAGTACAGCCAAAGATAAAACAACTGCAAGATATTGGTCTTGCAGAGAATGGGAGTAAAACAGTGGCAAAGCTATCTAAAAAACAAATGAAGATTGCAAAACAAGCACCACCTTACAATAAAATAACAAAAGCAGATTTTGATGTTTTGCGTAAGTTAAAAAAAATGAAGTAATATGCCATTTAAAAAAAAAGGCAAATATTATTATTCACCAAGTGGTAGAAGATATACTGCAAAACAAGTAAGATTATATTATGCAACGAATGGATTTAAAAAATGAAAATTAAAGGTGTTGATGTATCAAAACTTACAAAAAGACAACAAGACACAATGGAAAAACATTCTAAACATCATACAAAAAGACATATAGAATATATGCGTAACAGTATGGTTCGTGGTGCAACATTTACACAAGCACACAAAAGAGCACAAAAAGCAGTAGGTACATAATGGCTAATATTTCACAAAGTGTTAAAACAGCATTACAAAATAAAGCAAAAAAAAGTGGTATATCTTATGCAACTTTGGTCAAAGTTTACAAAAGAGGTCAAGCTGCTTATATGAGTTCTGGGTCAAGACCAAATACAAGTATGGCTGCTTGGGCTATGGGTAGAGTAAATAGTTTTATTGGTGGTTCTAAAAAACACGATACAGATTTAAGGTAATGGGTAAAAGAACTCAACCATATCGTTATGGTGTACCTGCTAAATATTTAGAAGGTTTATCTGATGCAGAGGCAAAAAAAAGAGCTTTAGAAATACTTGCTACTGCAACTAAANNTNNAGANGCAGGTAAAAAAATAAATATTAAAGCAGTAGAAAAATCTAGAACAAAGAAATAATGTCTGCTCGTAAAACTTGTGGTGCGACTGGATGCAGAAAAACTTTCGTACCTAAAAGCAGACAAAAATTTTGTAGTGTCAAATGTCAAAGAAGCACTGCATACAAACGTAATAAAAAAGAAACAATAGATATAGAAGAACCTGTAATAAAATCTACATCACGTGGACCAGAATACAAAAACTTTGTAGAACAGTATGCAGCTAAATTAGAAGACAATAGACTTACACATCAACAAGTTGCATATGCACTAAAAGTATCAAGAAGTGTTGTAACTAAAATGTATGCTGCATATTTAGAAGATAAAAAAAATTATGAAGCACAATCAGATTGGAAGATTGCACAAGCTACCGTAAAGTCCTTAGAGGATTTTAAAAAGTTCAGAGATAAATATTTTAAAACAGAAACAGGAGAGTTGTATGAAACTGCAGACTTTCACGAAAAATGGATTAACTCTATTGTTGATGCAATAAAACACGGCAAACAACAAATGATATTGTCACCGCCTCGTCACGGTAAGACAGACTTACTTATACATTTTGCTGTATGGCAGATATGTAAAAATCCAAACATAAGAATTATGTGGGTAGGTGGTAACGAAGATATTGCAAAGAATGCAGTAGGTGGTGTGTTAGACCATTTAGAAAACAATGAAGCATTGAACGAAGACATAAACGGACCTGGTATAAAATTTCAACCAAAGGTACGTTCAGGTAAGTCCTGGTCATCAGGACAGTTTACTGTAGGTACAAGAACCATAACTGGTATAAAGTCACCGACAATGGTAGCTGTAGGTAAAGGTGGTAAGATACTTTCTCGTGACTGTGATTTGATTATTGCAGACGACATAGAAGACCACGGTACAACAATACAACCTAGTGCTAGAGAACAAACTAGACAATGGTGGACAACCACTTTGTCATCTCGTAAAGAGGAACATACTGGTGTTGTAGTTATAGGTTCAAGACAACATCCAGAAGATTTGTATAACTTTTTGTTAGAAAACCCAGAGTTTGAACATATTGTAGAAGAAGCACACAAAACAGATTGTGTTTTGCCAGAAACAGAAACAGATAAACATACAGATTGTATGTTATGGAAAAACAAACGTACATACAAATGGCTTATGTCACAAAAAAATAATGCAGATACTACAGGTGGTAGAGCAATATACGAAATGGTATATCTTAACAAAGCATTTGTAGAAGGCATAACAATGTTTAATTCAGAAGATATTGACCAGTGTAGAGATGTCAATAGAGTTGTTGGGCAAGTACCTGCAGGGACATACCTAGTCGCAGGACTTGACCCAGCATCTACAGGTTTTCAGGCTTGTTTTTTGTGGGCTGTAAATCCTGAATCAGGAATGATGTATCTTGTAGATATAGAGAACGAAGAAGGTGGAGGAGTTGCACAAGCAAAAAAATCTATAAAGAAATGGTATGAGAAGTACAAACTTGCACATTGGGTTATAGAAGAAAACGGATTTCAAAAAGCTATACGACAAGATAGAGAAATAAAAGAATACTCTGCACGTATGGGTATACATTTAGAAGGACATCAGACACAAAAAAATAAATTTGACCCTATTTACGGTGTTGGAAGTATGCAACAGTTGTTTGAGCAAAAGCTAATTAACTTACCTTATGGTAGTGCAGAAAGCGAAACAAAGAGTAATATATATCGTAGGCAACTAATTTATTTTTCAAGTGCTGCTAGTAAAGCTAGTAAAGCAAAAAACTATAAATCAGATGTCGTTATGGCTAGTTGGTTTCCAATAAAAGTTATAAGAAGACTAGGAAAAGAACGATTAGCTGAGGTAGGATTAGATTATGAACCTAGTTTTGGAGAATGGAATTTAAGCGATATGAACGAAAGTCCGTGGAGATAGGATGACACCTGAAGAGATACAATATCAGATAACACAGTTACACTATGACAATCAGAGTGCATATTCTACTAGAGGACGTATTCGTGCAATAATGAATGGTGGACCAGATGGTTTATTAGCATTACTAGGTGACCAGATAAAAGGTTTTCAAGACTATCAAATACCTGTACCTAANCTTATGATGTCAGGTTTAGAACATCTTGCACAAAAAATAGGACGTATTCCTAATCTAAAAGTAGATGTACCTAATGGTAAAGATTCTGATAGAGCAAGAAAAAAAGCAGAAAAGATAGCACGTATTGTAACTGCATATGATGACACACAAAAATTAGATTTACAAATGCCACAAGTTGGTAGATGGTTACCTGGTTATGGTTTTGCTGTATGGGTAATTAGAGAAATGAAAGATGCAAATGGCACACCATATCCTTGTGCAGAACTCCGTGACCCATACAACTGCTTTCCTGGATATTACGGTGCAGACCAACAACCAAAAGAAATGGCTATTGTACGAAGAGTTCCAAAAACTGCTTTGTCAAAAGCATATCCAAAATCTGCTGACAAAATAAACAGTAAAGACTTTTATCAAGCAAATACATTAGGTATTGGTAATGCTTATGCTTCTGCATACACAGATAGTTACAACGGAAGTTGGGCAAACTCAAATGGTGAGGGTGACCTAATTGCAGAATATTACAATGAAGAAGGTACGTATATATATCATATGACCTCTGGAACTATTCTTGATTTTATACCTAATCCATTAGATAGCGGTCCATCTTTTGTAGTTGCAAAGAAATTTGCTTTTGACAGANTACAAGGNCAGTATGACCAAATNATAGGACTNATGGCTTCTATGGCAAAAATAAATGTNATGTCAATAATAGCTATGGAAGATGCAGTNTTTACAGAAACAAACATATCTGGTGAGATAGAATCAGGACAGTATCGTAAAGGTAGGTTCGCTGTAAACTATCTAGCTCCAGGTACACAAGTAAGTAAACCTGCATCAAATGTTCCTTATCAGATTTTCCAACAGATAGACAGAATAGAAAGACAACTTCGTGTTGGTGGTGCATATCCTATAACAGATGATTCACAATCACCACTTAGCTTTGCTACTGGTAGAGGATTAGAAGAACTAGGTGCATCTATGTCACTTATGATTAGAGAGTATCACACAGTTATGGCTGATGCTATAGAGATGATTGACAGTAAGAGATTAGAGTGGGACCAAAAGATGTATGGTGGTAAATCTAAGGAACTATCTGGTTATTACAACAATCAGTTTTTTAGTGAAAAGTATGACCCAGCAAAAGATATACAAGGTGCATTCAAAACTAGAAGGGTGTATGGTGCTATGGCTGGATATGATGAGCCACAAAAGATTGTAACAGGGCTGCAATTACTACAAGCAGGTATTATAGACACACAGACACTACAAGAAAACTTAGATGGTCTTGATAACCTATCTTCAGTAAATAGCAGAATTACAAAAGAAAAAGCAGACAAAGTTTTATTTGATACATTATTGGCACAAGCACAACAAGGCGATACAAAGGCAACTATGGCTGTTGTGCAGATAAGAAAGAATCCAGATAATATGCAAAACATATTGGATAAGTTCTTTACTGCAGAAGAACCTGAAATACCAGTCGCTGAACAGGAATTGCTTGGAGGAGGTACCTTACCACCACAAGGTCCTCCACCAGGCATACAACAGTTCTTACAAGGGATTGGTGGATAATGTCTATAAATAAAGATTTTGCAGATATAGTACACAACTCACTTGGTGACATTGATGAGAAAGGTGATGCTATTATATTTCAAGCTAAAGATGAAGGTAAAGTATTTTATGACCAAATGCCTCCATTAGCTTTTCCTTTTGGTTACATGATTATAAGTTCTACATTTATGTTTTATGATGATGAGGAGAATCAAGATGGCTACGAGGAGTAATTCTAACAAAGGTGTTACAGCTAGAAATACTAATGTACCACCACCAGCTAGAAACTTTAATGACAATACACAAGCTGTCAGAAGAATACCTGGTATGGAGTATGGAGAACAACAAGCCTTAACAGAACAACAGAAAGCTGCTCCTTTACCAAAAGAAGAAACACCTAAAGCACCTGCTAGAAGATTTAGTCCTGTAGATGTATTTGGACAAACACAAGCACCAAGTCAACCAATTACAGATGGTGCTCCTGTAGGTCCTGGTAGAATGGGTGTAAGTTTGTCACCACAAGAGCAGGGTGATTTGTTTATTGTAGCATTAGCACAAAAGTTTCCAACATCAGATACAATCGCTTTAGCAGAAGATGGTTTAACAAGGTTTGATGTTGAATAATGGTTTATCAATTTACATTTGGTAATAGATTTAAATCTGAATCAGAAAAAAAAGAATTACAAGAAGCACAAATAAAAAAATATCAAGATTTATTTATTACAGATAAAACAAATGAAAAAGCATTAGCAATTAAAAATACATACCCTACTTTATCTACTGGTATGATTTCTTCTTTAATAAATACTGATGCAACAAAAGAAGATGTTAATAATGCAATAATTGACCAAACGAAAATTAACGCACAAAGAAACTCTAACTATTCTCCTGTAAACGAAGAGTATGTACCAGATGTAAATTCTTTAATGTTAGGAAAAGCATTTGGAACTGTAAGCCAGGGAATCAAAGCAGGCACAGATGAGTTTTTATCATCAGCAAAAAGAACTTTAAAATTTGCTTTGCAATTAGCTGAAGCAGGTTTTGAAGAATTAATAACAAGAGGTGCAAGAACTAACATTATTCTGACAGGAGAACTAGAAGAAGAATTACAAAAACAAGGCTTGACAGAAAAAGAATCTAAAAGACTTGGTGTCGTTTACAATGTTTCAGGTGTTTTAACTCCAAACGAAGCTGATAGAAGAGCCTTAACTAATGCTTTAGGAAAAATAATTACAAGAAAAGAGTTTGGAGTACCTGATACATTTAACGACCAAAAAATACAAAAAGTTAGACAACAAGCAGGTGGTGGTTCATTAGAACAAGCATTAAGACTTATATCAGAAGGTCAAGAATTAAATTCAGATGATTTTATAAAAAATATACCAACACTATATAAAAAATTAGGCGTAAGAGGCGTAGCAGAGGCTTATGATGCAGTAACTGGAGAAGGTATTATTTCTGCTGGTCCTGCTGTAGATATAGCTAATCAGATAAAAGAATCAAACTTGTATAACAATAGAAATATTACATCAGGTCGTTATGTTTCTGATATTTTAGGAATAGAAAACGAAAGAGCAGATTTTTGGGTATCTGGTTTAATTGATGCTGCAATATTAATGGCATTAGACCCAGTTAATTTACTAGGTAAATCTGCTAAAGGCTTGAAAGAAGCAAATAAAATATTAGAAAAAATTAAAAAATTACAAAAAGCTGACAAAGTTGATGATGCACTAGAACTTGCAAGAACATTTATAAAAGAAGAAACTAGCAAAGATGTAATAGATTTTATAATTAGTGATAATTCACCAGATAAATTTATAAAATTAGTTAAAGCAAACAAAGACCCTATATTTGCTTTAAATTTATATAATTCTAAATCAGCAGATGATGTTTACAATGCCTATGAAGAAGCTGTTTTAAGAGGAACTAATTGGAACAGTCCAAGTATGAATGGTACAAAAATGATACCAGATTGGTTAAATAATTCTGCTTATAAATTTATGAGAAACAAACAAACAACTGCATCAGCAGATGACCCAATTAGTTCATTAGGTTCTTTTATACCAGACCAGGAAGTAAATTTAGAAGATGCTACACAAACTTTAGATGCGTTTATTAACTTTGCTACTATAGCAAAAGTAGAAAAAGGGTTTGCAAATAAGGTAGCGTTAGATTTAACAAAAGCAATACAAAGCAATAGATATGGTCAAGCACAAAAAATATTAGTTAAAGATTTTTATGGACATATAGTAAAAAAATATGCAAAAAATAATGATACTGTAAGTTCTTACAATGTTTGGGCAGAAAAAACATTACAAAAATTTAGAGGGCAAGATGTTGCATATACTGTTGGTCAAGGTCCAGAATCAAGAGCTATACAAAGGACAGGTTATGGAGCTGGTAAGAAATTTGTAGAGGATATTCCTTGGTCTTATCAGACTATGTCAAGAACATTTTATTTTACACCTTTTAGAACAGTAAAAAGAACTGTAAATACAATAGACCAAGTAACATCAAGAAGTATATCTAAAATGCAAAAGTATGTTGACCCAGATACAAGTTTTGGAAAATTTTTAAAAGATACAAATTTAAAAGTAGAGGATTTAGATTTATCATTACCTAAACAATTTGCAGATGTTTCAGATTTTCTTTGGAATAGACAAATGGATTGGTCAACAGCTATGTTGCCTACAAGATTAGCTTATCCTATTAGATTAACTTTAGAAGGATTATTGAGAGGTTATTTGTATGGTATGGATTCTTTAAATAATCCTGCAGCATATATTGAATATTTATACCACATTGATGAAGATATATTAGGTAGAGCATTTAAAGAGGGAAGTTGGTCCAATAGACAAATGCAAGGTTTATTAGATGAAGCACTTGGTACAGGAAGAGTTAAAGTTGCTGGACCAAAAGCTATTAATAAAGCAATCAGAGAAAATTTTTCTACTAAAAACTATTATGACACAATTTTTGAAGATACTGAATATGGTAAAAATTTAATGAAAAAGGCTGTTGAATCTTTAAGAATACAATATTCAAATATGTGGCAAGATGATATTACTAAATTATTAGCAGAATATACTACACAAAATAAACCCCTAAAAGAATTAGCAGAAAGATTTTGGAATGGTGACCAAAAAAATTTATGGAATGATTACATTGCAAGTTTAGATGAAACAGATATTGTTACTGAATCACTAGATGATGTACTTAAAGAATTACAAGCGTATCAAGACCATGTAATTTCTTTGACAGGTGGCAACAGAGAATTATTAGAAAGTTTTGTTACTGGTAAATACAAAAATATCGACATGAGAAGTTTTGATAGAAAAAGGTCAGAAAATATTAAAACAGTAACAGATGGTATAGAAGATATGCTTAGAACTTCTGGTAATAATAGACCAGTACAAATTCCAACACCAGATGATTTATGGAAAACAGATAATTTTAATGATTGGTTAAAAGAACAAGGAAGAAAAGGTTTTCAATCATGGCAAGATGCAGCATGGTATTTTGCTTCATCTATGGAAGCAAATGCAATTAGAATACCTTTTTACAAACAATTTTATTTTAGAAGTATTGCAGCAGATATTATTGTTGCAGATGAAAAAGCACTAAATAATATTGTTGGAAGAATAAATAAACTACCTAAAACATTACAAAGAGAATTAAAAGAACTATATCCAATATTAAAGAACTCAAAATCAGAAATTAAAAAAATTGTTAACAACAACAATTTACCTAAAATATCTTTAGAAGCTATGGATTTAAGAGCACAAACATTTGCAAAACTAGAAAGCGATAGAATATTTTATAATTTAAGTAAAAAAGGTAATGCAGCAGATGCTTTAAGATTTGTGTTTCCTTTCTTTGAAGCATTTAAAGAAGTTGCATTTAGTTTAACAAAAGGTATATATCAAAAACCTAGTGTTCTTACTAAAGGAACACATGCTATTAAAACAGGAAGAAAAGAAGGAATTATATATAAAGACCCACTAACGCAAGATGATTATGTGGCTGTTCCAATGCCTGGATTTGTAGCTAACAGAGTGTTAGGTGCTGGTGCAGATAAACTAAAGCCCTATGTAACTGTTCCTTTAAGTGGTTTTAACTTAGTAGGTGCAACTCTTTTACCTGGTGTAGGTCCAGTAGTAGGGTTAGCAATAGGTTTATTTTCAGGACAACTTAAAAAAATATTTAACAGAGATGTGTATAAAATAATAGTACCTTATGGAACACCAATAGAAGATGTAGAAGAATTAGCACCTAGCAATATTGCCACAGTATTAGGAAATATTTATGTACCTTCTTACTTAAAATCCTTGTTGTCTGGAGGTGAAATAGCTTTAACAGGAGAATTACAATCTTTATTTCAACAAGATTCAGTATCAAGTAGAGGACTAGAACAAGTAAAAATAGTATCTTCTAATACACCAACACCTTTACAAACAGAAAAAGAATTTGAAGATTTTGATAAAAAGGTAATAGATGGTACTGCTGCAAGAATGTTTGTTGAAGGAATACTAAAGTATATGGCTCCTTCACCACCTAGATTGCTTTATCAAACAGAATTTGATTACACAGCTAAAAATGTAGATGAAAAATTAAAACCTTTTGTAGATGCTGTCATAGGAGATATGGATTTAGGTAAAGTTACTACTGAAGATGCTAAACATTATGTAGGCATTGGAGTTTTAGCTTTGTTTTATTCAGACCTACAAAAAGATTTGGTACAAGAATATGGAGAAACAGATGGTCCATACTATGCTTGGTTAGCATTTACACAAATGACTGGAATACAAGACATAAGTGACATATCATCTGTAGTAGCTGCAGCTTTATCTAAAGAAGGAAAGTATCAGCAAATAGAAGGTAAGTTACCTAGAACAAGAGAAGAGTTAACATTTAAATTAGAAAATCCAGAAATAGTAGAAAAATATAATGAAACATATTTATATTTAATGACTGGAATACATGAAAAGGGAGAACTAGAAAGCACTTTATTTTTTGAACAATTAAAAAAAGATGAGATAGAAGCAATAGACCCAGTATTTATGGTTATAGAAGCTGCTGAATTTTTGTTTAATATTTGTTATGAAAATGGCACAAAAATGTACAGAGGAAGCAATTCTGAAATAGCAAGAAGAGAAAGAAATAGAGTGCTTAATTTTTGTACAGAAAATTTTCCTTTAGGTACAGGAGATACTGAATTGAATTATAGAAAACTTACTGGGCGTGATGTAAAAGAACCTAAAGATTTTGCATCAAGGTGGGCAACAAAATTAAATGAATTAGAAGAAATGGCAAAAGACCCATCACTTAAAGACTATGTAGTTTACCCTGCGTTGCAAAGTTATTTTTTAGCTAGAGATATATCATTAAGAAATATTGCTGTAAATTCTAAAACTCTTAATTTTCCACAAGATAAGAAAAAATTAGAAAGACAATTAAGAACAGGAACATCAGATGTTGCACAACAAGAAAGAGAAAAGTTACGAGAAGTAGCTAATAATTTATTATCTAACATACCAGAATTTTATACAGCTTATGATGAAGTATTAAGTTTTGAGATACAATACAATAAGAGATACAAAGTAGGTAGATAATGGAAGAAGAAAATAGGCAAGATTACAATGATTTTATTAATCAGTTAGCCCAAGATTATGCTATTCAAGGAAATACTTTTGAAGAAAAATTAGAAGAATTAGCAAAATTAGGTGTAGATGCTTTTAGCTTATATCAATTTGAAAAAGAAAAAGAAGAAGAAGTTTTATTTACACCAGTAGGTATGCCTAAAGAAATTGTCGTAGATGGTAAATTAGTAAACACTTACGATTGGTTGTTTAAAAATACTGGTTTTAAACCTTATGTTGTAGGAGATGCTAACACATTTGTTGAATCTTTAAGAACAGAAAATCAAATAAAACAATTACAACAGCAGTTGCAAGATGCTGGTTATTTAAAACCTGGTTCATACATACTTGGAGTAGCTGATGCTGTAACAGTTGAAAGGTTTAATAGTTTGTTAAAAGATGCTAATAATTCAGGAAAAAAATGGCGTCCTTTGTTAAACGAAATACTTGCAAATCCATCTTATGATGTATCACAGTTACCAGACAAACCACAGCTTGATTTAAATGTTATATCAAATGAAGTTATTAATACAGTTAAAAAAGAAATAGGAAGAGAACCTACTGAAGCAGAGATGGAAATACTTACAGGTATTTTGTCTGGATATAAAACAGAAGAATTTGAACAAGGGAAAAAACTATTAATATCACAAGCACAACCAAGTTATGAAGAAATAACATTTGAAGGAAGAAAAACTGGTGTATTAAGACCAGTTGACCAACCAGAAATAGAAGTGCAAGATAGTGCAGCTAAATTTGAAGCTAAAGTAAGAGAATTATTTAAACCTGAAATGGATTTTAACCAACGAAGGGAACAAACTAGAAATGTTGCCAATATTATTAAGTCTAGCGTTGCTGGGCTCAGGAGCATTGGTGGCTGAAAATCCTTATGATGTAGAAGGTGGACTAACTCCTGGTGTAATTGCTGGATTTGCAAAGAAAGCAGGGTTTCCAGATGAGGTCATACCTGAAGCAGTAAGAATTGTTTTACTAGAATCTAAAGGTCAGCCAGACAAACTACAAAATGACAGAGGTCCTGCTGTAGGTTTATTCCAAGTAGATTTATCTGCTCATTGGGATTTAGGTGGCGAGAAAAACTCTATGCGTAAATGGTTTAAGCAAAGAGGTGTTAAAACTCGTAAAGATGCTGTACAATGGTTACAAGACCCTTTGAATAATGCAGAAGCAGCTTTCCAGATATGGTCTGATAGGAAAAAAAGAAAAGATAGTCCTACAGGTTGGGAGGCTTGGTCTGCTTATAATGGTGGTAATAAACCAGACAATAGGCAACAAGAAGATTGGGATATGGCTACAAATGCTATGGAAGCATATATGCAATCCTTACAACCTAAAGATGAGGTAGAGATGGAAGAAGAAACAGTAGAAGAAGTTGTAGAAACACCAGAGGTAGAAGAACCTACTGTAGAGCCACAACCAATGCAACAAGAAAACTTTTTAAGACAAAGGCAACAAGAAGCATTTAGAGCTANAGAAATAGANAATAGACCTATGTCACCTAGNAAACAACAGATTAATGATATATTCGTTAAGTTATTTGCTAGTTTAGGGAGAATGTAATGGCTNANTATGTATTTCAGGCAGACCCTAACTTTAACAGAGTTATATTAGAGGATATTGAAAAAAACAAAGTCTTTGTAAACTCACAGTTAGAGTTAGATTTTTATACTGCTCAAAGACCAGGAGGACCATTTAATGGTAGTTACTGGCAACAGATAGGTAATGCAGGTGTAATACCAGATAGCACATTACAAATTGCACAAGAAGAATATAAACAAAAATCAGAACAAGGTGATGTATTAGTTGACACCTGAAACAGATTTAGGTTCTTTAAATTTAAGTGGTCCTGATGGTGATGATGATGGTGAAGGTGATGGTACTTCTGTGAGTGGTTCAGCAGTAGCATCACAGACATCAGCAAATACTTATGCACAGGGCATACCTTCAGGTGGTGAAATAACAAAGGTTGGTGACTTGTATTATATTTTATATACAATACCTGACACAAATATACCTATAAGCTATGAAGCTACAGAGCAAGATATACGAGGATTGTTTCCACTAGATTTTGACCAACAACAATTTAAGTCATTGACTACAGCAGAGTTTAATCAGTTAGGTGCAATAGACTTTGGTAATGTAGCAGAGTTGTATGACCCAAGATTAATTAGTCAAGGTATGACACCTTGGGAAGGTTTCATAGATTATTTAGATAAAGAAGCAGAATTAAGACCTTGGTTAGCTGATGAAGAAATGGTGTTCTTGTTAGCAGAATCTACATTAGAAGGTAGAACTGTTACAGAAGCAGAATGGAAAACAACTAATTGGTGGAGAACA
>FUFK010742383.1_pt1 | contig 13033 bp, 10 predicted proteins | sample 1021851 | NCBI WGS metagenome assembly FUFK01 (sample SAMEA51879418, study PRJEB19060) | metagenome | reverse complement strand
ACTGCACCAGCAAACACTAAAAATTACTTCTTAGTAGATCCAATATTCTGGGCTGATAACGGTACAGAGCTTGGTGAAAAATGGGAAGCAATGAAGTCTGGTCTATAATTTTAAGTTTTAAAGACTAAAATTATATAATATATTAAGGGCGGTTATTTATAGCCGCCCTTTTTTATTTTATGAGCAGCGAAACTGAAAAAATTTTAACAACAGATGGCATACCTCTCGAGGTAAGTTTAAAAAAAGCTGAAAGAAAAAATAAAATTAAAGCATTTCTTTTAGTTGCACCTTTATTATTATTTTTACTTATCACTTATATTTTTCCTATCGGCGATATGCTGATGAGAAGTGTCGATGATAAAATGGTTACTGAAATGTTACCAAAAACATTTAAATCGATGGAAAAGTGGGACGGAAATGAAATGCCACCTGAGGAAGTATTCGAAGCTTTCTATTTAGATTTCCAAAAACTAGTAGAGGAAAAACGTGATGGAAAACTTTCTACTCAATTAAATTACACCAAGAATGGTTTTAAAAGTATTTTAAAAAAATTACGAAGAAAGGCCAAAAACTTCGAAGAGGGAAATTATAAAGAACAAATAATGTCAGTTCACAAAAGATGGGCAGATGTTGAGTATTGGAGAGCTATTAAAAGACGAGCACCTGCATTCACAAGTGCAAAATACCTGAAGGGCATGGATATGTATAAAAATGAAGAGGGTGAAATTGTAAGTGTAGAAGAAGATCGTAGGATACATAGAGTACTTTGGCTTAGAACTTTAGAGATAGCTTTCTTTGTAACTTTATTATGTTTCTTAATGGCTTATCCAATTGCACATTTACTTGCAACATTGCCAATGAAGTACAGCAACCTTTTAATGATTTGCGTTCTACTTCCATTTTGGACATCCTTATTAGTTAGAACTGCAAGTTGGATGATACTTCTTCAACAGCAAGGAGTAGTTAATGACTTNTTTGTCATGATTGGCTTAGTAGCTGACGATAACCGGCCNGAGATGATGTACAATAAAACTGGAACTTACGTTGCAATGACACAAATTTTATTACCTTTTATGGTTTTACCTTTATATAGTGTAATGAAAACCATATCCCCAAGCTTAATGAGAGCTGGAAANTCACTTGGAGGCACACCATTNNTNACNTTTTGGAAGGTATATTTTCCCTTAACTATTCCTGGAATTGGTGCAGGNTGCTTNTTAGTTTTTATANTNGCNATTGGATATTACATTACCCCAGCGCTAGTAGGCGGTGCGTCAGGCACATTGATCAGTAACCAAATTGCATTTCATATGAAGAGTACACTAGATTGGAGTTTTGCATCAGCAATGGGACTAATGTTACTAGCTGGAGTACTAGCAATTTATTGGGTTTATAACAAATTAGTTGGAATTGATAATATAAAACTAGGATAATTATGGCATTACCAAAATATACAGAACCCCATTATAGAATTTGGCATTATTTTTATATTTTTATTTGCTCGTGTGTTTTTTTCTTTTTGATTGCACCTTTGTTCGTAATTTTNCCTTTGTCATTNAATGCAGAGGAATTTCTAAGTTTTTCTGAAGGGATGAAAAACCTTGATCCAGATGCATTTTCTTTAAGATGGTATAAGGATATGATTTATGGAACNAAAAATCCNTGGGGTCTNGCAGCTAANAATAGTTTTATNATTGCTATCTTTGCAACATTAGGTTCAGTTCTTTTAGGAACTGTTGCAGCATTAGGGTTAAGNAGCAGACACATGCCNTATAAAGGATTGATTATGGCAACACTNATTTCTCCAATGATCGTTCCTTTAATTATCTCTGGTGTAGCTATTTTCTTCTTNATGGCAAAAGCTGGTTTAGCGGCTACACATACTGGTATAGTTCTAGCACATATAATTTTGGGTACACCGTTTGTTGTAATAACAGTGACAGCTACTCTATCTGGCTTTGATCATAGTGTAACTAGAGCTGCATCAAGCCTTGGAAGCGATCCAGTTAATACTTTCATGAAAATTACATTACCTTTAATTTTACCTGGTGTAATCTCAGGTGGTTTATTTGCTTTTGTAACCTCTTTTGATGAAGTTGTTGTCGTATTATTTTTAGCTGGTTTAGAGAATACAACTATTCCAATTCAAATGTGGACTGGTTTAAGAGAACAGCTAAGTCCAACAATTCTTGCAGTTGCGACATGTTTGATTATTTTATCTACACTTATTCTTGTTACAGCTGAGTTATTAAGAAGAAGATCTGAAAGACTCAGAGGAATTAATAGATAAAAAATAAATGCAAATTAAAAGTGTTGTCATCATTGGATCTGGTACTATGGGTAGTGGAATAGCTGCACATCTATGTAATGCTAATATTCCCGTTACTCTTTTAGATCTATCAACCGATATTAGTAAAAAGGCTAGAGAAAGAATTTATAAATCTAGACCGCCACTCTTAATCGACAAAAAAAAAATTGATAATATTAAAGTTGGCAACATCGATGATGATTTTAATGTTGTTAAAGAAGCTGATTGGATTGTGGAAGCTGTTGTTGAAAGAATAGATATAAAACATAAAATATATGATAAAATATTTAAAAATAGAAAATCAGGAGCAATTGTATCTTCTAATACATCCTCAATTCCTATAAAAATTTTATCAGAACATTTAACCGATGATGAAAAAAAAGATTTTTGTATAACCCACTTCTTTAATCCTGTTAGATACATGGGACTGTTAGAGATTGTCAAAAACGAAAATAACGATTTAAAAAAAATAGATTCTTTAAAAAAATTTTGNGAAAANGAATTAGGCAAAGGTGCAATNGTNTGTAATGATACACCTGGTTTTCTTGGAAATAGAATAGGTGTTTANGCAATGCAAGTAGCTATGACCGAAGCATTCAAAATGAAATTATCAATCGAAGAAGCTGATGCTATATTTGGAAGACCAATGGGTATTCCAAAAACAGGTGTTTTTGGTTTATATGATTTAATCGGAATAGACCTTATGGCTGATGTATTAAAAAGCTTTATAAAAGAGCTTCCTGAGCAAGATCCATTTCAAGAAGTTGCTAAAGAAATACCTTTAGTAAAAAAATTAATNGAGACTGGNTATACAGGAAGAAAAGGNAANGGTGGNTTTTATNGAATGAATAAGGCAAATAATCAAAAAATATTAGAGGCTATAAATTTAGANTCGGGCGATTATTCTNCNTCTAAAAAAATTGACATGGGAATTGATACTGTAAATCTAAAAGAATTAATTAATAGAAAAGATAAATATGGTGAATATTCTTGGTCAGTCATATCAAAAATAATTAAATATGCCTCATCATTAGTTCCAGGTATTACAGACAAATTTAACGACATTGATGAAGCAATGAGACTAGGATTTAATTGGGCTATGGGTCCTTTCGAGATGCTTAAATCTATTGGAGTTAATGAATTTTTTAATCGAATAGATNANTTNAAAAATAANACCTTTNTAGAAAATTTATCAAAAACAAAAGATGAGAATTTTTATGGTTCNAGGCAATTATATACTGATATTGAAACTTTAGGAAAAGTAAAACCTAAGGCAATAAAAACAGATAAAAATAAGTCAGCTGAAATATATAGATTTAAAGACTTTAATATTGTTGAATTTACCACAAAGGCTTGCGCACTAGATTACGANTCTATGGATGCACTNAAAAAAGCAACTGATAAACCATTNATAGTAATNAATGAAAGTATGCAATTTTCTGCAGGTGTNAATCTTAGNTANACTATGAACTTTGCNGAAAAAAATGATTANAAATCNATAGAAAAATTTATTAAATATTTTCAAGATACNTGTAAAGAATTAAAATATTCAAAACATCCAGTGGTATCAGCTCCATCGGGTCTTACTTTGGGCGGAGGATTTGAAGTTTTAGTACAAAGTAATTTTGTCGTATCNCANACAAATATAGTAGTTGGATTAGTTGAAANCATNGTNGGANTNGTNCCNGCTGGAGGTGGATGTAAAGAAATGTTGTGGAGGTGGTCACAAACTACTGAAGCAAAAAGCGATCCTGACTTTGCTCCGTTAAAAGTTTTTGAGATTATTGGTTATGCAAAAACTGCCACTTCTCCAATTGAAGCCGAACCCTTGAAATATTTAAGACCAGAGGATAAAAAAATAATGAACAGAAATAGTCTTTTTTCAGAGTCAAAAAAAATAATAGATCAAAATCAAAATTTTAAATCTCCAAATGAATGTACATTTAAATTATCAGGAAAACCATTAAAAGAAAAAATGATTAAGGTACTTGAAAAACTTTATAATGAAAAAGTAATATTAGATCATGGTATGAAAGTAGGAACGGAACTAGCAAATGTCTTAAGTGGTGGAGATACTACTTCAGATAAATTATTAACTGAGGATAATTTATACCAATTAGAGCTTACGTCATTCATGAACTTAATTGAAACAACCCAGACTAAAGACAGAATAAGACACACTCTAGCTACTGGTAAGCCACTAGTTAATTAATATCAGAAAACATTTTTAATGAATTAATAAAATCTGGTCTCAAAACATATTCAGATTGATCATTAAATTTAATTTTTTCTAATGCAGATATCCCATTAATAACTCTACCTAGAGGAGTGTATTCACCTTCAAACAAGAAAGCATCAGCCAGAAGAATTAAAAATTCACTATCCTCTGCATCTCCGTTTTTACTTTTTGCAAAAGCTACTGTGCCTCTTTTGAATTCAAATGGTTTATCAGTTTCTGGTTTGATTAAATCGTATTTNGATCTTCCACTACCTATATAAGTATAATTTATATTTTCTTTCCTACCAAATTCTAGATCTCCTGCNTGTACTAAAAAATTTTCAACAACTCTATGAAATGCAACATTGTCATATTCTTTATTTTTAACTAGCTTTTTAAATCTTTCGACTGAATTTGGTGAAATACTTGGATAAAGTTCGATTACAACATTACCACAGGCAACATTTAAGATTACAATATTTTCAGGTTTACTAAAATTTAATTTTGTAAGATTTACTTTTTCAACAAACAAACATTTATTTTTAATTAATGTAAAAGAAATTAAAGAAAAAATTGCAAGTAAAATTAAAAAAATTAATAATAATTTTTCAGATTTTGTTTGTTTGATTTTTTTTAACATTTTTAAAATTGATGTTTAGCATCTAATTTNTTAACTAAATTTTTAATTAATTTTACTTTTTTATTCAGTATCTCATCTTTACTAATCATATCTAGAATTAAGTTATTGTCNGACATCATAAAAGAAAAAGTTTCAGCCATATCTTCAGATATTGTTGATTTTGCATATTCAGAAACAAATCCTTTACTATTGTAAATTTTTTCTAAGCTATAGTTGTTAGAACATGTCGAACATGCTGAATACTTAAATTCTTTTGAGTTCAAATCACTCCAAGAAATATTTAAAAAATATTTATTAAAGTTGTGCTCAATTATATGAAAAACCTCATGATGTAATACTCTTTCAAAATTTGAATTATTGGTATTTATATTNAAAATAAGTGTTTTCATTTCAGGGTTAGCAAATCCAAGTGCGGGTATTCCTGCTATTTCTAATTCACTACACAGAACAATATATTTTAATTTAATTTTTCTAAAAAAATCATCGTTATATTTATTGAAACCTTTTTGAGCCTCTAAATATTTTTCATTAAAATTCCGAGATTGATTTTTTTTACAACTAACATTCTCAGAACTTGATCCAACAAAAAAATCTTTTNTAGGCTTTAAGNATGCTANTGAGTTTTTATTTTCCAATTTATGTAAAGTTAAATTAGGTATCTTTATGAGTTCAAGAATTTGGTCAGCCTTAACTGTAAATGATAATAATAATAGCAAAATTATGTAAAAGTTTAACTTCATTGGAAAATTATGATTATACTTTAATCAAATATTATATGTTAGATTAAATAAATGAAGAAAAAAAATAAAGATACAATTCAACCAGTAAGCGGAACAATTGTTCCAAGATTTGCAGGACCAAGTACATTTGCAAGATTGCCAGAACTTAGAGATGTAGAAAGTTGTGATGTAGCAATTGTAGGAATTCCTTTTGATGCAGGAACAAGTTATAGACCTGGTGCAAGATTTGGACCACAAAGTATTAGACAAGCATCTAGACATTTAAGAACAAATTACCATCCAGATTATGATGTTGAACCATTTAAAGTTCAACAAGTTGCAGATGCAGGAGATATAACNTGTAATCCATTCAATATAAAAGAGGCTATACATCAAATAGAAAACGGAGCTATNGATCTTTTAAAACAAACAGGNGGTATCATTAGTATGGGAGGNGATCATACAATTGCATTTCCACTCCTTAGAGCAGTAAANAAAATNAATGAGGGNCCTGTAGCTTTAGTACANTTTGANGCTCACCTTGATACTTGGGATACTTATATGGGTGCACCATTTACNCATGGNACNCCTTTTAGAAGNGCNAGAGAAGAAGGTTTATTTCTTGATGATGCATCAATGCACGTTGGAATTAGAGGTCCTTTNTACAGCAGAGATGATTTAAAAAACGANGAAAGTTTTGGTTTTAAAATTATTCATTGTGATGAGTTTCAAACTGAAGGAATTGATAAAATAGTAAGCAGAATAAGAAAAAGAGTTGGTAATAACCCATTNTATCTCTCAATTGACATAGATGTATTAGATCCTGCTTTTGCTCCAGGCACAGGGACACCNGAGATAGCTGGCATGTCCACAAGAGAAATGGTTAATGTTATTAGAGGATTGTCAGGATTAAAATTGATATCAGCAGATGTTGTTGAGGTATCACCAGCATATGATCATGCAGAAGTTACATCTTTGGCTGCAGCGACTATAATTTACGAGCTGACTAATTTATTTGCAAAAGTTAAAGGATAAGTTAATTTCTTTTCATGCTAGATAAAAAAAAATTCTATATCAACGGAGAGTGGGTTAACCCTAAAAGTAGCCAAACAATTGATATAATAAATCCTGCGACAGAGGATGTTTGTGCAAAGATATCTTTAGGAAATAAAGATGATGTTAATGAAGCAGTTCAATCTGCTAAATCAGCTTTTAAGACTTGGGCATTCTCAACAAAAGAGGAAAGACTAGCTCCATTAGAGAAATTATATGAGCTTTATAAAAAAAGATGGGCAGATATTGCAGAGGCAATTACNTTGGAAATGGGAGCACCAAAAGATTTTGCAACTAAACTTCANGCTGGTACTGGAGCTGCACATATAAAAACATTTATAAGATATTTGAAAGAATTTAACTTTGAAAAACCTTTAGGTGAACATGCAAAAAATCAAAGAATAATTTACGAACCTAAAGGAGTATGCGCTTTGATTACTCCTTGGAACTGGCCTATGAATCAAACTTGCTTAAAAGTTATGCCAGCGATAGCATCTGGCTGCACAATGGTTCTTAAACCATCAGAGGTGGCACCCTTGTCAGCAATGATACTCGCAGAATTAATCCATGAGGCTAAATTTCCAAAAGGAGTGTTTAATTTAGTCAATGGAGATGGAGCACACACAGGCGATGCACTCACAAGTCATCCAGATATAAACATGATTTCTTTTACCGGATCAACCAGGGCTGGTGCATTAATTTCACAAAATGCTGCAAAAGATTTTAAAAGGGTAAGTCTAGAATTAGGTGGCAAGGGTGCTAACATAATATTTAAAGATGCAGATCCTAAAGCAATTGAAAGAGGAGCTCTCAGATGTTTTAGAAATTCTGGCCAATCATGTAATGCACCAACAAGAATGTTAGTTGAAAAAAGTGTGTATTCCCAAGCAGTTGAGAGAGTAAAACAATTTGCAAATGAAATGAAAGTTGGTGATCCTAATAAAGAAGGAGAACACATTGGCCCAGTTGTTTCAGAAGTTCAATATAAAAAAATACAATCTTTAATTCAAAAAGGAATTGATGAAGGCGCTACACTTGTAGCTGGTGGTACTGGAAAACCAGATGGTATCGAAAAGGGATACTTCGTAAAACCTACTGCTTTTGCTGATGTCAATAATAATATGGAAATAGCTAGAACAGAAATCTTTGGACCTGTTTTATCAATTATACCTTTCGAAAACGAAGAGGAGGCAATTGAAATAGCAAATGACACTGATTATGGACTAACAAATTATATTCAAACTCAAGATAAAGAAAAAGCAAATCGTGTAGCGAGAAAATTAAGATCTGGAATGGTTGATGTTAATGGCGCAGGTATAGCAGTGGATGCTCCTTTTGGTGGATTTAAACACTCAGGAATTGGGAGAGAGGCAGGTAAAGAAGGTTTATTAGAATTTTTAGAAGTCAAATCTGTTGGGGGCTGGAATTAATTCGCTTTAGATTTAATACCTTCTAAAAATTTTAAACATTTTTTTAACTCATTTAATTCAATAAATTCATCAACCTTATGTGCTTGCTCTATTGATCCAGGACCACACACCACAGTACTAATTCCTATTTCTTGAAACAATCCTGCTTCAGTCCCAAAAGATACCACGTTTCTTGAGTTATCGCCTGTAATGCTAGAAACAAGTTCACATGCATCAGATTTTTCCTCTCGATCAAAACCAACTATTTCTCCTATAATTTCTTTTTCAATTTTGGAACCTGAATAAGTTTTTTTCATTTCAGGTAACAATTTTTCATTAATAAATTTATCAATTTCACTATTTACAAATTCACCATCTTTTTTTACAACAGGTCTTAGTTCCCAATCAACTTTACATTTATCTGCAATCACATTCCTTGCTATACCTCCTGATATGCCACCAATTTGAAGAGTTGTATAAGGTGGATTAAAAATAGAATTTTTTGGCGGGTTATTTTTTAAATCTTCTCTAATCTCTAAAAGTTTTTGTATAAACTTAGATGCATACTCAACAGCGTTTACCCCTTTATCAGGTTGTGAACCGTGCCCTGCTAATCCATAAAAATGAGTTGTGTATTCGTAACAACCTTTGTGAGCATCTATAATTTTCATATTTGTAGGTTCGCCAACTACACAAATTGCATCTTTAATATTTCTTTTTTTTAATTCTTTAATTAATAANGGCGCACCTTGACAAGCTGTCTCCTCATCAAATGTAAATGAAAAATGAAGATCTCTATCCATATTTGAATTTGAGAAAATTGGAGCGTAGGCAAGTAAGCAAGCAAGAAATCCCTTCATNTCACACGAGCCTCTTCCATATAATTTTTCATTTTTTATAGTAGCTATAAAAGGATCTGACGACCAACCTTTCGAGACAGGGACGACATCCGTATGTCCAGATAAAATTATAGGCTTTTTACCATTTTTATTTTTTGATTTAAGAGTAGCAAAAAGATTTACCCTTTTTTTATCAGAGTCGTAAATTTTAAATGACTCCGCTCCTAAATCATTAAAAATTTTTTCGCAATAATTTATTATGGAATTGTTATCTTCCCCAGAAATTGATTTAAAAGCTATTAGGTCAGAGAGTATTTTTACTGAACTATTGAATGTTTTATCTAAATTATTTTCTGTACTCATATAAAAAATTAATTATATATTAAATTCATGAAAGAACAAATAACGTATGATATTTTCGATAAAGCAGATATCAGAATTGGCACAGTGATTTCAGTTAAAAAAAACGAAAAAGCAAGAAAACCCTCGCTTGTAGTCGAAGTAGACTTTGGAAAAGATATTGGGATTAAACAATCTTCTGCCCAAATTACCCATTATTATAATGAAGAAAATTTAATGAATAAGCANGTAATAGGTGTTTGNAACTTTGCTGAAAAAAATATTGCTGGTGTAGTATCACAAGTTTTAATACTAGGAGCAATCGACTCAGATGGTAAAGTAGTTTTATTACATCCATCTCAAAAGACTGAAAATGGTTTACCGATTGCTTGATTATTAAGTAACTTTGCGACAAATGATAGTTTTATTAAATCACTTAATTATGCTAAATCGAAATCGATTTAAGCTCTATTATATATGAAACCAGGTAACAAAAATTCTTTTAAATCTTTAACGACAACAAAAATCAATAATAATGAATACTATTACTATTCTTTAAAATTAGCCGAAAAAAATGGATTAGACGGGATATCTAAATTACCTAAATCTTTAAAGGTATTGTTAGAAAATTTANTAAGATACGAAGACGATGAGACAGTAACAAAATCTCAAATTCTAGCACTACAATCATGGTTAAAAAATAAAAAATCAGATACTGAAATAGCCTATAGGCCTGCAAGAGTTTTACTACAAGACTATACTGGTATACCAGCTGTAGCTGACTTAGCTGCAATGAGAGAAGCAGTTAAAGAAAAAAATAAGGATCCAAATAAAATAAATCCATTATCATCAGTAGATCTTGTAATAGATCACTCAGTTCAGGTCGATAAATATTCAACTTTGAATTCTCTTAAAGAAAATGTTGAAATTGAATTCCAGAGAAACGCTGAAAGATATTCATTTCTAAAATGGGGTCAGCAAGCATTTAATAATTTTAGAATTGTTCCTCCAGGAACAGGNATTTGTCATCANGTAAACNTAGAATATTTGTCAAAAGTTGTTTGGATGGAANAATTTAANAATAANAATTATATATTNCCNGATACTCTTGTTGGNACNGATAGNCANACNACAATGGTNAATGGTTTATCAGTTTTAGGATGGGGNGTTGGTGGNATNGAGGCAGANGCAGGNATGCTTGGCCAACCNATTTCTATGTTAATACCTGAAGTNGTTGGATTNGAAGTNAAAAANAAACTNCCNGAGGGTACNACAGCCACAGATTTAGTTCTTACAGTTGTAAAAATGTTAAGAGATAAAGGAGTAGTTGGTAAATTTGTTGAATTTTATGGAGAAGGTTTAAAAAATTTAACTTTAGCAGATAGAGCGACTATAGCTAATATGGCACCTGAGTATGGAGCAACTTGTGGATTTTTTCCAATTGATGAAGAAACTTTAAAATATTTAGAATTTTCAGGAAGAGATAAAACCCAGGTAGAAATAGTAAAGAAATATGCAATTGAACAAGGTCTTTGGGCAAGTAGCGATATAGAATTTAGTGACACTTTATCTTTAGATATGTCAACTGTAGTTCCAACTATATCAGGACCTAAAAGACCACAGGACAAAGTTTTATTGACAGATGCAGCACAAAATTTTAAAGAAAATTTTAAGAAAAATACTAATAGAAAAGATTTCTTAAAGGTAAAAGTTAACAACGCAGATTTTGAGATACAAGATGGTTCAATATTAATTGCAGCAATTACGTCCTGCACAAATACTTCAAATCCAAACGTGCTTATTGGTGCAGGTCTTTTAGCAAAAAAAGCTTGTGAACTTGGTTTAAACTCTAAACCTTGGGTTAAAACTTCTCTTGCACCTGGATCTCAAGTAGTAACTGATTATTTAGAAAGAGCAGGTTTAAATACATATTTAGATAAATTAGGTTTTAACTTAGTTGGATANGGNTGTACGACTTGTATTGGGAACTCAGGACCTCTAGCAGAAAACATTTCTGAGTCTGTGAGCAAAAATAATTTATATGCAGTCTCAGTTCTTTCAGGAAATAGAAATTTTGAAGGTAGAATATCTCCATTAGTTAAAGCNAACTATTTAGCATCACCTCCCTTAGTAGTAGCATATGCAATTGCGGGAAATATGCAAATAGACTTGTATAAAGATCCTTTAGGGAAAACTCCAGATGGAAAAGATGTATTTTTAAAAGATATTTGGCCGAGCAATCAGGAAATAGANGANGTTTTAAAAGANTCTCTTAATGCATCAATGTTTATAAAAAGATATTCCGATGTTTCAAAGGGTCCAGATCAGTGGCAAAAAATTAAAACAAAAGAATCCAGTATTTATGAGTGGGATGAAAATTCTACTTATGTAAAGAAGCCACCTTTTTTTGAAAATTTAAAAGATAAACCGGAAAAATTTGAAAATATAGAAAATGCAAGACCACTATTAATTTTAGGAGATATGATAACAACTGATCACATATCACCTGCTGGATCAATTCAAAAAGATAGCCCAACTGGTGAATATTTTATGAAAAATCAAGTTCTCCAAAAAGATTTTAACTCCTATGGATCTAGAAGAGGAAACCATGAAGTTATGACGAGAGGGACATTTGCTAATATAAGAATTCGAAATGAGATGGCACCTGGAACAGAGGGTGGTTTTACTAAGCTTCATCCAGATGGCAAAATCATGCCCGTTTATGATGCTGTTGTTGAGTATAAAAAAAGAAGAACAGATCTTGTTGTGATAGGAGGAAAAGAATATGGAACTGGATCATCAAGAGATTGGGCTGCAAAAGGCACAAAATTATTAGGGATAAAATCTGTTTTAGCTGAAAGTTTTGAAAGAATTCATAGATCAAATCTTATTGGCATGGGAATACTCCCATTGCAATTTATTAATGGTCAGAATAGAAAAAAATTAAACTTAGATGGCTCAGAATTAATTTCTATAAAAGGAATTAAAGAGGGCTTAAAACCAGGAGATGATGTATCAGTTGAATTTAAATACAAAAATGGAGATACAAAAAAAATTGAAATGCTTTGTAGAATAGATACTAACAACGAGCTCGAATACTACAAACACGGTGGTATCTTACAATACGTTCTTAGAAACATGATTTAAAATGGACGAAGATATTGCAATAATAAACCAAAATACAAAAATTTCTATAATAAAAAATTTCTTTAAAAAAAATTTGAAAAAAATAATTACGACAATTATTTTAATTCTTATTATACTCTTATCTTACTTTTTTTATGATGAATTAAAAAAAAGAAAAAAAGATAAATTAGCTCAAACTTATAACAGTATTATTTTTAACACAGATAAATTTTCTCAAAATGAGATAAAGGTAAAAATGTTGGAAATTGTAAATGCAAAAGTAGATACCTATTCGACGCTGGCATTATATTATTTGATTGATAATGAAATTATTAAGGACAACAACGTAATTAGTGAACTATTTGACAAGATTATTTCAATT
>FUFK010060707.1_pt1 | contig 13034 bp, 13 predicted proteins | sample 1021851 | NCBI WGS metagenome assembly FUFK01 (sample SAMEA51879418, study PRJEB19060) | metagenome | reverse complement strand
ACAATGACTATTGAAGAGTATAAAGAGTTAATCAAAAATGATAAACTCAAGATAGGTCTAGATGTAGCAGAGGACGAGGACGAAAACAACTCAGAATGTGACACTTAGATTAGTGTCACAATCGTCCACCAGTAGCATCAAAAACCTACTATAATAATTACATAAGCAACAAACAGGAGTTTTCCAAAATGCGTAAAATCGAAAGACAAATGAATAGAGCAATCAGAAGCGGTAAAAACTTCTCATCATCTAATACAACTGTTAGACATGGTTTTGAAAACGAAGCAGATGTTTATTTACATGGTAATCACATTGCTACAGTTAAAAGCAATTCAATCATAATCAAAGATGGCGGTTGGCAATCCAATACAACCAAATCACGCTTAAACGCTCTACTTGATGAATTCTCATATGGCATGAGAGTATTTCAGAAAAACTACGAGTGGTTCGTATCCTACAAAAACGTTAAAGAGGATTTCGTCTCAGGCATGGAATTAGCAATCGATTAATTCCCCTATTCTCGCAAGCGAGACGCCAAATTTTTTAAACATAGGCATTACTCTTAATTAGACCACGCAAAGGGGTTAGGATAGAGTAAGTAAGACCTATAACCACACATGGGTTAATTAGGTCACTATTATTATTAAAGGTAGATAACGCAACTCGCCACCACTCTACCGCCCAATATCCAACTTTTAAACAGCATGGAAACAGCAAACCAACTTCCCCAAAAACTCGCAAGTCTCTTAGATTTGTATGATAGCGGAAAGTTACCCGCAGACCTCGAAATTGAAATGTGTCAATTTCTAATAGACACCGATTTAAGCGAGGTATTTACACAGTATCAGCAACTATGCGATAGGTATGTATTAGAAGGAATGTGTTACGAAGTGGGGTAAATGCATACTTTTTATACTTTTCATACTTTTCATAAAAGTATAAAATAAATATAGTAGTGAGTCGTATAAGTCTCGCAGTTGTTGTTGTCTAAGAGCGTAACACAGGGACATTTTTTTGTCAAGCACATGACAGGATTCTCACACAGTCCTTGCTATGCCTTGCTTTGCCCTCTATTTGCCTCTTATTTGCCCTTACTTGCTTCCGTCCATTATGACAGTAAACACAGTTAACANAGNAANAAGACATACAGCAGACCGAATAAAACTGTAAGGGAGACTTCACACAGTAGAGACAGTTATAAGAGAGAATACCGCACACAGTTCCAGGAACTCCGCACACTCTATTATACAGCACTATGCACACCAAAATACAACTGTTGACACACCCACCAGTAGATGTTATAATATACAGTAAAGGGAGAAAATTCTATTGGAGGTTTAACTATGAGGGGTGCATAACGTATGGGTCATTTAAGAGTTATACATCAGCACTATTAGATGCGAGGACACACAGCACACAGCAACCACTCTAGCAGCAGAGCAGCAGCACACACACAGAGGGGAGAGAGTGACACACACCACACACAGAGACACACAGCAGTGGAGCATCTCACACACCTATTGAGAGTGATTCTCATTAGCAATAAGCACCACTATTGAGAATGAAAATGATTATCGTTTTCATGTGGGTGTATTCTCATGTAGCAGTGTTATTGAGAATGAAAATGGTTATCGTTTTCAAAACAGTGATTTCGTGTATTTGTTTATGCTTACTGACCCCGATATTAAAAACGCTTACTTCCCTAACCTACAAAAGTATCCCAAAGCGAGACTTTTATTCTATTCATATATAAAAAATTTTCCAATATAAAAATGCCTCCACAGGGTCGCGTATATAAATCTAAGGTTGTCTCCGACAATCACAGAGTAATGGTGAATATATTAGAAAACTGCATGCCCTTCTTTGAGGGACAAGACCCTACTTGGTCATATGGTAAATANAATCTATTCGGTTTAACCTCTCCTACTCGTGTCTTCTATGACCTATTCACTGAGTTGAGAGGTTTTGTTTATGATTATCAGTCAGATGATGTATGGATGCAGTCATGGGTTAACTATCATATGCCTGATGAAGTGTTGAAATGGCATAATCATGAGTGGGATTATCATGGTTATATCTCTGTTAGACCTCATAATACAGTTACTGTGTTTGANGATAGAGAGATTAAGAATGAAATAGGTAATGTTTATATCGGACCTGGGAATAGATATCATGAAGTGAAGGTAATAGAAGACTTTGACACTCCTAGAATTACAATAGGTTTCGATTTAACCTTGACACCTACCACTGCATCTGCTAATATAGGATTAATACCATTTCCAAGATGAATCAGAGAGAAGAAACCTATTTTGCATATAAGAGAAACCTATTCACATATGTTAGGTAAGAGATGGACTGGTAATAGGTTGTTTGGTTGTTATGAGATTATACGTGACTACTATAAGGAGTTTCTAGGTAGAGACTTAATAGACTTTAATGCTAGAAAGGTATATCAGTTTACTGATGATGCTATTAATGAGTCTGATGGTAAGTGGATATACANNAAGGATTGGGGTTGTGATGATGGTGGTATTGACTTGTCAATTCTAGAAAAGGGTGATATACTATTGTTTAAACTATACGAGAATCCATTAGGAGGAGGGTATAGTACACCTAAGAATAGAGCACCTAATCATGGTGGTGTATACTTAGGAGATGGGTTTATGCTTCATCATCCNTATAATGGATTATCAGACATTGAAGACCTACTTGACACTGGTGTGCAAGCATATCAAATTAGTTGTGTAGGTGCAATTCGTGGAAACACTACATAAGGTGTAATGACTTTAAGTAGTATGAAACGATACACTCTTGATATTCTTGAGGATGACGACTTCAATGCCTATATAAATCTTCCTGAGGAATTGTTAAGGGAGACTGGATGGATGGCAGGAGATGTGCTAGAATATGAAGAAGACCTAGAAGGAAACATTATCTTAAGACGCTCAAATGAAACATGAAGTAAGACTATACGTAGCAGGCACTGTATTCAAAGAAGAGGTAATTGCTCGTAACTATGACGAAGCTAGAGAAGTAGCACTAGCCCGTAACCCTAATGCAACTGTGTTAGGTGTAACTGCAGTATTCTAAAAAAATCGCGAATGGAAAAAAATGGCGTCCCTGAGTTTAAGAGTGAGATGGAAGCGGTTGCTTGGTCTTTTAAACAACTCAGCGAAGCAGTGAAAAATTTAGCGTCTCGCATTGCGGTGCTCGAGACTGCTTTCAATAAGTTACCCCCACCTGGGGCGAATATGGTAAAGTATAAGATACCTGGGGATGACGACTATAGCAACCTTAAGGAGTTGTTTGATAATCTATATGAGAGACTAAATAAATTGGAAGAAGACTCCGCAATTAATGGCAACGTACATACAGGAGACAGGTAGAAGTTTTCCGAATCCAATAGGAGGACCCAATTTCAAGCAAACGTATAAGCGTCCTGCTAGTAGTAAGTATCGTTCTAATGGAGACCATAGCGGACCTGGTACGAATTATCAGATAACATTTAATAATAGTGGAGCAGGGAGTAATCCCTTAGGAGAGGATATAGTCCATTACATAGGGCAGACTGCCACACGTAACTGTGTAGACTACTGTGACTTTAGAAGAAGTCCTATACACCGTTGGTTTCGTCCTAGCAAGAGAGACCACAAGTATAGTGATGATGGAGGTCTAATCAAACTAGACTTCGGTAATGAGAATGAATCATGGCAGGAAGTATCACANGGATANAACGCAGAGCCACGTAGCGGTAAACCTGTCTTCTGGACAATGGAGAAACAGGTTACTAATGCTCAACCACTGAATCTATATTACTCTTACTGGCCTGATGATACTATGCTTACAGTGGGCAGTGCCACTCCATCGGCAGTAGGAGGTGGTAGAGACCAATATAAGTTTATAAGAGTGATAGGATATGTGTTTACGTCAGAGGCAGATGCCAATGCATTTAAAGACCCTAATGAAGATGTAGTCCCAATCTACCATTACAAGTATCAGAATCCTAATGGAGTGGTCTATGGAGAGGATATAGACAACTTCTATACTATCAACCCTGCTCAAGAAGTCAATCTACAAGGTGGGCCCATTCCTCCTGCAAGAGCATTTGACCAAGAGTATGTGTATCAGGGCATCATAGGGTATTGTTTTACTAAGGACAGTCCAGTTGCACCAGTAGAAAGTGTCAATGATGGTAGTTTTATAGGACCTACAGGTCATGCTATCGACAAAAGTGGGTGGTATGCCTACGATTCTAACAATACAGGTAGTGGAAGATACTCTGGAGGACCTGGCTATAGTTACAATAACTATAGAATGTTTGACCCAGTAAGTTATTCAGACGGAAATGGAGCAAATCCAGCTACTCCTGGGCTATCAGGATGGGGAAATGCTCTGAATGGAGTGGAGATACTCAGTGCNGANGCTAACTTTGAGTGGTTTTATGGACTAAGTGGTGCAACGAAGGCTGCGGTACCNCGNTACTTAGGGTTTGAAGACTCCTATGACACACAATTCATGTATTATTTGTATGACACGTCCTATCCNTGGAATGGTCCTGTCTTCTCATGTCAGTATGTAATCAATAATGCACCCTGTTGTCCCACTAATAGNAACCAACCATGCAACCCTAGTCTCTCATTNCACTCACATTTCTATGAAATACGTGAAGATTCATGGCAAACTAACGAAACACGTATCAGAATCAACGATGGAGACGAGGATACTAACGCATGTTTCTTTGAAATAGACACAAAAACGAAAAGAATACTGTTTAGATACACTTCTAACAACGGAAACTTCTTTGCAAGAGGTCAAAAACTCAATGGATGGGACTTATCTGCTGTTTATTACTTCGGAGATGAGCTAAAATGTGGTATGATGGAGCTAACTGGTAACGGAAATGACTTTACTTACGGCTCAACTATCACTTCTGAGACAGGAGCAACCGCATTAGTGATGGCAGGGCGCGGTATTCCTAACAAAGCTGCCTTTTGTGGGGTGTATGAGTTTCCAAAACGCATATCATACTACAAAGTAGAGATAGACCCTAACGCACTTGTCCCTCATCGCACTCTAGATGAGGCAAAATTGAAGGCAGTGGTGAATAATAAAGGGGAAATTACTAAAATTAAGATTATAAATGGCGGATTAGGATACAAAGACCCTATTATAAAGGTGATAGACCCGCGTGTCATGGATGATTTCTCCGCATCTGACACTTCTAAGTTTGTAAAGAAGTGGTCACCTAAGATGAATGAGGATTGGAAGAAGGCAATTCCCGCTCCATCGTCAAAAGATGAGAATCAAGAGCACATTGAAAACACATATACCGTATTTGACGTCAAGGATAGGGGTAAAAAGGGCACAAGTAAGAATAAAGAGAAGGTAGTATTCCGTGAAGCGCAGTTAGAAATACAAAGAGTCGACTCATATGGGTCTATTAAGTCAATCCGTATCGTAGATGGGGGTGCAGGATACAACCAAGCTAACTTACCAGAGGTTATGGTGACTGACCCAGAGAGTATGAAGTTTAAATCACCTCCTGTAGACGATGGTGATAGCAGTATTGATGCAATGGGTAGAGAAATGGCAGAGGCATTCGACGCTGTAGGTGAGTATGCTCCTGCTATTGCTTCGGAAGACACTGAGAATAGGTCTTTCACATCTCAACTATTAGGTGATATTACCAAAGGTAAGGAAGTATCAGTCCCAGATAGTTACATTCGCGTCGCAGAGCAGACACAGGACACCACTAATCACTGTTTTAACATCAAGCAGGACTGTATTGAAATAGATGCAAGAGGTAATGTATCGGATGCAATCCCTACTGAGGAGACATTTGAGTATGTTAGTCAGTTATCCCCAGGTATTGCTAAGTTTGAGAAGGATATCATGCCTGGGGTATACGAGACTGGTAGAGCGGTAGACAAATATAACGATGACTCATCACATGTATACGGTGCATTCGGNAAAAAGAATTGTATAACAACTGGTCAACCTAAGTTATACAATATATCAAGGTGGTTTGATATGCCTTGCGCATACCTAGATGTAGGTAACGAGGATAACTTAACTAGCAACCTACCTAATGTTACACCAGTGAGGAGAGGAGGTAGTAGGACTGCAAGTGATAATGAGAAAGCGTATGGTTATATGCCATATAAGTATTGCGCATCCACAGAGGAGTCTGCGTCATACAGAGTGTCATTAGAAATTAAGGGTAAGACTATTGGTGCGCAGGGTGAAGCATTTATGAATTTCTTTAAGAGGCAAACTAAACCTGTGCTTGCGCCTAGGCGTATAGTCCCTAAGAGTAACGCAAGCGGAAATGCGAAGGTGTGGAATTGTAATGATGGCACAGTGGACGGACGTTGCTACCGTGACCCTACTAACTCTGCAAATATTATATTCATTCCTATAGGTGGAGATGAGAATACCTATGACTATAATAGCGGTGTTGGTTTAAGTGAGGTTGGACAGTTACAACTATGGATGGGTAATAACGTAACAGGCACAACTTCTACCACAACCAATAATTTGGGCAGTGGTGGTAACATATCGTATAACGCACTAAATGTAAACTGCGGCTCATACCCAGGTGCAGAGTGTTGGGATACATATACTCGCGGAAGCGGTAACACTACAGGACCTTTAGACGTGTATTCTGGATATAACGGAAACGGAACTAAAATTGCAGGAGAAAGGTGGTGGGAAGTAACTGCATTTGGTCGCACTAATCCTTGGTGCACAAGTTGCACGAGTGGTAATTTTAGTGGTCAAGGTGTTGGACTGACGTTTGTAAATGATTGCTCGATTGCAGTCAACCCTCAGCGTGTGGATGAAAACAATAATATGCGTTTAGGACCGTATGATGGTAAAATGACCGTAAGAAACTATTTGACTGGTAGTACTGTTGCACTAGGAAGAGCGTTAAATAACACAGGTAACCCATTCTTTGATGAGTGTAGCGACGCAGTGCCTCAAGGACGACCATATAATGTAGGAAACGATATTAACGGAGAATACACTTAATGGCATTTGGATTCTTAAAACCTGTTACGTCATTAAATGGACTACCTTGCACTGGTCACGGTCTCTGTTTACCCTCGACTGTACACTCAGTGCAGGCTTGCGGTAGTCCACCAATACCTTATACTATAGTAATTAAGAATAAGACTTGTTGGTGGCCACCTACACCACTGATACCTACTTTCCCTATTACGCCAGACCGCGCAATGGTGCAAGTAAACAGGATTCCTGTTATGGTATTCGGTGATACATTCACATTGCACATTGCTGCGTGCACTAATATAATAATCTATATGTGTCCATGCGGTAAAGGAGTGTGTCCTATTCCAACTCCCATCCCCTGTAGTAACCTAACTATAGAAGATAACGGTGGAGTTGGTCATATTAGAGTCTGTAACGCGACAACGCTTACAGTTTTTGCTCACAAACGTCCATTGGCACGTATTTTAGACCCTCTGGGGGTCGGAGTACCTGGATTTTCCTATCCATGTTACTCAATGATTGCATTTGGACACCCAACTGTGTTAGCATCTTAGTAAATTAAGCAAATTAACCTTAAATTATGGCAACTAAATCAGGAATGATGGGCACTGTATACAATACAGATGTCAGACCAAAGAAAACTCGTCAAGGACGAGGTCAACATACAAAATATTCGGCAACAAGTAGAAACAAAGCGAAAAAAAGATATCGCGGACAAGGAAAGTGAGTTTTCTAGTCCATAATTTACCTCCAAGAGAGGTTTTTGTGAGAAAGGAGTATCTCTATGACCTAAAAAAGGGTCATGGAGACCTAACTCCTGGGATTTGGATATCAGTTAAGAGCGTAGAAGCGAAAGCTTTGTATTTTGAGACGCTTTTGACTGAGTATGGAGCACTTTTTGACAAATTACCACTAAGTGCATTTGTCTGGAAGACCGATTATGGCGATTTATTGCCTTTAGACACCCTTCAACTGTGGGATTGCTTCGATTACAACATCACAGTCATCGAAAAACCNCTTTTAGGTCGTTGCTCCTTCTTCGGAAAGGACAAAAAGATGCATGCGGGTGAATATTTGTTTACTATTGACTCATGTCATAGTGAAAATTCGACTCTAGACACTAATTTTAGTGAATATGACCCAGAGCACAAGTCATTTAACATCATACAACTTGATAATGGTCAATTTGCTGCTCAACCTAACAATAGAATCATCTGGAAAGACATGAGTTTGATACCAGAGAATACTAAAATGCCAGATTTTAACGTTTGTAGTCAAAACTACCGAGTAGAAACATCTGATAAGTGGTCAGTAGGGCATTCTGACGAATGGATGTATAAAACTGATGATGAAAAAAATTCGGAAAACCCGCTAAATAGATAATAGCAACAAAATTGGAGAATTATGGTGGTCAAAGTAGACCGAGCGGAGTGGTTTGTTGCTGAGGGTAATAGGTTAATCACTGACTACCCAAGCGATAAATATTCCAAAAAAGGATGTAAATGCCGAGCTACAGATTCAGAGCAGAAAAATACGTCAGTAGAGGTTTCAAGGACTTAGCACTCTCATTTAATGCTAATCCTTCTACTAAGGATTTTGGTGCTGTGAAGAATGAGAGAGCTATCTCTCAATCTGTAAGGAATCTTTTATTGACTATGTTTGGTGAAAGACCCTTCCAACCTCAGATTGGGTCTAGAGTCAGAAAACTTTTATTTGAGCAATGGGACGTCTTTGCTGCGGATAGTATTCGCACTGAGATATTCAACACTATGGAAAGACTTGAGCCTCGTATTGAAGTGACAGAGGTTAAAGTAGATGATGCTCCAGATGAAAATGCTGTTGAGATATCAATGGATTATATTATTGTTGGACAAGAATTAGTCCAAAACGTAGAATTCTTATTAGAGAAGACGTAACATGCCTGCTATACCGTCACAATTAACTTCTCTAGACTTCTTTGAGATAAAAGAATCAATCAGGTCTTACCTAAGGACTAGGAAAGAGTTTACTGATTATGATTTTGAAGGTAGTGCTGCCTCATATCTTATTGACATTCTAGCTTACAATACTTACTACACTGCTTTTAATGCTAATATGGCATTGAATGAAGCATTTTTAGAATCTGCAACTGTAAGAGATAATATTGTAAGAATTGCTAAACAATTAAATTACACTCCACGCTCAATCAAAGCACCTAAGGCATGTGTCCATATAAAAGCACAAACCACTACAGCATTGAATGGCACTACGTTTCCTGAGTTTTGTATATTGAGTAAAGGAGATGTATTTGTTGCTGATAACGCATTAGATACATTTACGTTTACTTTAACTAGAGATATTCAAGTGCCAGTAGATACAGGCACAGGTATCGCAGACTTTTCTAACGTTATCATATATCAAGGAAACTTATTAACATATAATTACACAGTCGATTATACTAAGAATCAAGAATTTGTAATTCCTGCAGAAAATGTTGATACTGAATTACTAACTGTAGATATTTCACCAAATGCTCAGTCTAGTGAAACTGATACTTACAATCTAGCAGGGAATGTAACTGGTCTTGATGAAAACTCTCGTGTTTTTTATCTTGAAGAGACTGATGACCAAAGATATAAGATTATTTTTGGAGATGGTATAATTGGACGTCGTTTAATTGATGGTGAATACATCACTATGAATTATGTCACCACTTTTGGTGTNGAAGCAAACGGTGCTGACAACTTTGCATTCATAGGACAGATAAAAGACTCTGATGGTCGTGTGATACCTCCACAGAATATCACCACAATGACAAAAGAGAAAGGTCAGCAAGGTGAAGACCAAGAATCATCATTAAGTATTAAGTTTAGAGCACCTAGAGCGTATGCAACTCAAAACCGTGCTGTAACAGAATCTGACTATGAGCACATTGTTACTGAAATATACCCACAGGCAGCGTCTGTGACCGCCTACGGTGGCGAGAAACTAGACCCTCCTGTATATGGAAAGGTATACGTTGCAATTAGACCAAAAACAGGAAATAAACTGAATGAGTCTACAAAAGCAAAGATTGAAAAGGATTTGAGGAAGTATGCAGTTGCATCTATCCAACCTGAGGTTATTGACCCAACCAGTTTCTACATTATTCCAAAAGTTTACGTTTATTACAACGCAAATGGCACTGCACTTACTGGAAGTCAGTTAGGTACTAAAATTTTACAGTCAATCGATGAGTATAACAGAAATGGACAAACTGACAGATTTAATAATAGAATTGAAGGGTCAAAATTTGGTGCAATGGTCGATAATAGTGATACATCAATTTCTGGTAACGTTACACAACTTACATTGGGTCAAAATTTAGACAAATTTACCTTTGGTAACGTATTTACACAATGTTTGGATTTTGGTAACCCACTTTATGACCCAAGTAGTTTTGCAGGAGACCCAGAAGGTAGCGGAAGCAATTTAGGTGAGAAATGTAAGCCTAATTTCTCTGTTGTTAAGTCTGGAACATTCTATGCAACTGATTATACTGAAGAATTGGTCAATTTGACCACTGGGACAACTTCTAGTGCTGCTACAACTAGCACAGTCTTCTCTACTGACGAATCAACACAAGTTTTAGTGCCTGTAAACATTAGAGACGATGGAATGGGCAATCTTATGTTGGTTACTACTAGAGATGAGACAGAAGTTATCTTAAATGCTGCTGTAGGCACTGTAGACTATGGAAGTGGGCAAGTTTGTGTAGGTCCTATTGCTATTCAGCAAACACCTGACGGTACAGAGCAACTTCCAATCTCTGTTATGCCAATATCTCCAACTATTGAGATTCCCCCAGGTGTAGACCCAACTTTCTTTAACCCAACAGTCAATCCTATTGATTATAACACCCAAAGTTTACCGATTGCGTCTTTTGACCCTAACAATTTCTCTGGTTATAACTTAGGTGACACAAGTGGTCTAAATATCATTGACTACCCCTCTGATACCTTTACGTATCCTGTAGATACCTCTTGTTTCTAGGTGANGAATGCAAACGAAGAATATTAACGTATCGGATAGAGTTGAAAATCAACTTCCTGAGTTTATTAGGCAAGAGGATAGACAACTTGTAAATTTTCTCTTTGAGTATTACAAATCTCAAGAGAAAACAGGACGTCCTTATGACATTCTGAATAATCTGCTAAATTATCTCAATCTTGACAGTTATACCTCTAAAATGCTGTCAAGCTCTACATTATTGCTTGATGATATTAGCACGATTGATACAAAAATAGAAATTGAGAGTATTGACGGATTTATCGAGAAAAATGGCTCGATAATGATTGATAATGAGGTTATCTACTACGAGTCTGTNACTCGAGGACCTGATGCCATCATTACCCCAGGTGTATCNTANCCACAATTNAATAAAAAGAAACAACAACTNGAAAATCCATTTATGTTGTTTGATGGNGNAAGAAGAGAGTTTCCTTTATCATTTTTAGGCACTCCTGTAGCACCTCCCAGTGCAGAGCACCTCATAGTCATNACATATAACGATATGTTGACANCTGGGGTCGACTATACANTTAATGGTAGNAATNTNGTATTTACAGTAGCACCTAGAGCAAGAAGTGGTGCAGATGACTCAGAATTTACTCANNTTACATATTTGGTCGGTTATGCAGACCAACCTATCATAACNTTAGATGATATTAGCTATACAGAGTGGCANGGCACAAAAAATTACCCATTACGAGTAAATGGAGTTGCATATANTCCAACATCTGATATTGGACTCGTAATTCAGAAAAATGGNAGNTTACAAGAGCCATATACTGATTATACNGTTTTTGAAACTACTGTAGTNTTTAAAAATCCNATTGGAGCAGCAGACGACATTGATATTAGGTCNGTTGAGTACATTGCTCCTGTTTTTGGTAGTGGTGCTTCTGCTGTTGTTGCNGTNNANNCTGTAGGNCAAGTTTCTAGAATTATTCCTAAAACAGGTGGTAGTAAATATCGTTTAGACTTTAATCCTAAGGTAACTATCACTTCTGCTAATGGAAGTGGTGCTACTGTTAGGTCTTTAATTGGTGGTATCAAAAATATCAACTTAATTGACGGTGGACAAGGATATTCTTCATATAACCCTCCTATTCCTGTTGTAGCAACCCCTACAGACCCCAATGGCACTGCTGCAAGGGTTTCATTGACTGTAGATGATGAAACAGGTACAGTTGACAGTATTACCATAGATGATAGTGGTAGTGGGTATGGATTTATCCCATCTATTACATTTAAGAATCCTTCTGGTGCTACAATCACTCCTTGCACAATCGATAGTGAAGGTAGAGTAAATATAGACAGTATTTCAGTATTAACAATGGGTAGTGGTTATTCTAACCCTCCTACTGTGTATATTGACCCTGCTCCTGCTGACGGTATTAATGCACAAGCACAAGCAAGNATAAANCAAGATGGTCAAGTATATGAGATACAAATAACCAATAGAGGTAGAGGNTATGTAACTGCACCTAGAGTTGCTATNATAGACCCTGTTGGTGCACAAGTCCTTGANGTTACTGTTGCATCTGGGTCAGTTACNAANATTGAGATGTTNACAGGTGGTAGTGGTTACACTGATGCTCCATCTGTNTATATTGTTGACGATAGNAANGATGGATTTGGCGAACCTATAGGTGGTACTGGTGCAACTGCTGCAGCGACCATATTCAACGGTGAAATTACTGATATTAACATTACTAATTTTGGTAGTGGATATTCCACCGAGTTTCCTCCTAAAATCTTCATTGCTGAGCCTAAAGCAGCAAGAGCATCTTTAGATGTTGGATTTGATGAAGTTACTGGATATGAAGTAATAGAACCTGGGATAGGTTATTCACCTTCTGCCTTTTTAGGTTGCTCTAGAGGCGTTTCTGGTGCTGTTACATACGACAATTACCATAACGAGATATATGCTAAAGAATCAGATTTAAGACAGTCAAATCACCTCTCAGGGGCAGTTGTTGCAAACCTTGACAGTTTGTTTA
>FUFK010047932.1_pt1 | contig 13035 bp, 10 predicted proteins | sample 1021851 | NCBI WGS metagenome assembly FUFK01 (sample SAMEA51879418, study PRJEB19060) | metagenome | reverse complement strand
CACGAAAATCGAGTCGCTATTCGCCCTCCAGATCGCTTTGATTTTTCATACACTTTTATTTTCGCTATCTCACTCAAGTGGCGAGCAGCGGTACAACCGGCCAAGCCTGCACCGATTACAGCAACGTCGGTCATTGATTGATTTCTTTTAATCGAGGTGGACCGTCTNNGNGAGGTGAACGTTAGTCACATCAAGGGCGTTTAAGAGCGAGTGCTCTNAATGAGGGACCCGAAATAAAAAGGTATATTCCGGGTTCCAGACACTGGTTTATTTCGTTTCTTTTTTATCTTTATCCGTGTGGGTGTGATCACCGTAACTGCNACAACTTCCTGCNAANGCCGTGGANACNCCTAAGGGAACCGACAAAAGTGCTAATAACAAAACAAATTTTTTCATNGAAAATCTCCTTTGNACTGNTACGCNNANGNTNANNGCNCNGATCACTNAATTTATAAATTTTAAACANGGGAAAAGAGAGANTTGATTTTTACTANGTATTTTCTAATGCCTAGCTACTTTACCTATTTTTCGGTCATCCCCTGCGGACTTTATATTTTACAAATATCTCTTAGAGGATTTAAATATCTTTCGTTCACCTAAAAAGAACAATTGTGTTTCGCATTTATGAAATTCTTCAAACGCTTCATTGGAAAAATCCAGTCCACCCGTTAACACACCGAATGATGGCATCACAAATTTTTGGTCAGACTTAATAAAGCATGGTCGCCTTACCCTCATACCCCCAAACTTTATAACCCCGACTGGATGAAAATGTGCACTTATTTCTGGACCCAAAAAACTCCTTTGCATTATATGACGNAGCGTAATGCCATCAACTTCAATTTTTTCTAGAGATTTAAATCTATCAGGGACGCCCCCCTGATCGTGATTTCCCTCAATCCANACAGCTTCCAAATTTTCCACAGCATTAAGGAGTCTGGATTTGTTAACATCTGGCATTCTCTTCCATGCAGACATATCGTGGAATGTNTCGCCTAAAAAGAATATTCTTCTTGGCTTAAAATATTTGATAACCGTTTCTAACTTTTCAAGCGTTTGATGGGTATCATACGGAGGTAAAAATTGTCCTGTCTTGTGATAACTAGATCCTTTTTCGAAATGCAAATCGGCAACTAAAAGCGAGAACTGAGACGGCCAGTAAAGTGCACCGCTTGGATGCATCTCGAANACCCTCCCTCCAAATTCAGTGCAATGACTGGACTCTAGCAGCACAGATTATTTCCTCTTCATTATGGGCAAGAATGTCGTCAGTTAATTCACTCCAAACAGTACTCTCCTTACTAATCTGCATAACCAGCGGAACTGCCATGGGCGAAATATAATCTAAGTTCCTAAATATAATATTATCTTGAAAATTAGCTAATGTAGCGGCAAGTCGACTAGCATCTATTAACCCCTCCATCGCATCACGTCTAACTGCTTTGAGTAGAATATGATCCGGTTCATAACGACGTAAAACGTCGTATATTAAGTCTGAACTAAAAAGAACCTGGCGACCTGTTTTAACTTTTCCAGGATGACGTCGTTCCACTAGGCCGGATATTATTGCAGCATCTCGAAATAGGCGTTTTAAGAGTGGCGTTTCCTCAAGCCATTCTTCAAATTCATCAATCATTATACTCGGGTCCAGTAATTTTTCTGCATTCTCAACGGGCTTTAGCGACCAGACAGCAAGAGCGTAATCGCTTATAGAAAAACCCATCGGCTTAAGACCGGCTCTTCTCATTCTCCTNAGCAAAAGGAAGCCTAAAGTTTGATTAGCGTTCCTTCCTGAGAAAGTATAAACAACGAAATAANANCGGCTTTTAAACTCGAACGCTTCGGTTATCAGTCTCTTGTTATCCGGAAGATGCGAACGATCATCCTGCATATTGAGCCACTCCTGAATTTGGCCAGGAAGACCTTTCCAATTCTTTTTATCACCGATCAGCAACCTAACCGCTGACGCTAAATTTGTCGTCAACGGCAATCGCCCTCCAGCATAACTAGGGATTTGGGCTTCATTATCACTTGTTTTCGAAACCAAGACAGTTGCGTCATGTAACCGATCAAATTTGAGAACCATCCCACCGAAGAGAAAGGTGTCACCTTGAGCTAGGTTCAAAATGAAATTTTCTTCAATATTCCCTAGCNTTCGATTTCGCAGTTTCACTTTTAGCATCGGTGANTCCACGATCGTACCAATATTCATTCGATATTGCCTTGCGATTTTAANATCACGNAACGCATACGTTCCAGGCGTTGTCTCTATGAGGCGACTATACTGCGGATAAGTCTTCAATGCATATCCGCCATTGGATACAAAATCTATTANGGCATCAAANTCATCACGCTCTAATTTNCTGTAGGGAGTTGCTTTTATTATCTCGGCGTATAATAGATCAGCTTGAAAATTACGGGAACAAGCTGTTCCAAGCAAATGCTGTGCTAGAACATCTAACCCACCAACCCTAAAATTGGCTCCATCCAAATTTCCCGATTCTATTTCAAGCTTGGCTGCTAAGCATTCTAAATATTCAAATCTGTTTGTAGGAACCAGCATCGCTCGGCTCGGTTGATCAATACGATGATTCGATCTTCCCACTCTCTGAATTAAACGACTAACGCCCTTTGGAGCTCCAATTTGGATTACCAAGTCTATTTCTGCCCAATCCAAGCCTAGGTCTAACGAACTGGTGGCGACAACACAATCTAGCCTTCCAGCCGCCATGCTCGCTTCTACTTTTCGCCGTAATTCCCGTTCTAATGATCCATGGTGAAGAGCGATACGACGATGCTTATCATTTACCTGCCANAACTCCTGAAACACAAATTCAGCNTGTGCGCGAGTATTAACAAATATAATACTCATTCCAGCTCTAGATATATTTTCGTAGATATTTNNAATTACATGCTTTGCTGAATGCCCTGACCAGGGAATGCGCGAACTAGCCTCCAAGATTTCTATCTCAGGTCTTACCGCTTCGGAAACTTCTACCAAACTACCCCTATCGCGAGTAATCCAATCAAGCGCTCGTTGCGGATTATTTATCGTGGCCGAAAGACCAATACGGACAGCGGTTGGCGAAAGTGAAGTGATCCGCTCTAGATTCAAAGATAANAGGTCCCCTCTTTTATTATCAAAGAAAGTATGTAACTCATCTATTATTATAAACCGTAGTTGACTAAAGTAAGTCGCCGCATCTTCGTAAGACAACAAAAGAGCTAATGACTCAGGCGTAGTCATTAAAAAGTCAGGCGGCTTACTCTTTTGACGTTTGCGTCTTCCAGCCGGGGTGTCGCCAGTGCGTGTTTCAAATGATATAGGAAGATTAATGGCTTCAATAGGTTTGGTAATATTTCTATGAACATCAACTGTGAGTGCTTTAAGTGGTGAGATATATAGGGTATGAAGGCATCCATTAGACCCCCTATCATGAATATCTAAAAAAGATGGTAGGAAACCGGACAGTGTTTTACCGGCTCCGGTAGGCGCCAAAACCAGAACATCCTTCCCAGAACTAGCATGCATTGCTGCCTCGACTTGATGCGGGAACCAATTCCATTGTTGGTTCGTCATCCACTCATTTAAAGGATGCTGTTTGAGCTTTGCAGAGGTCTCACTATATTGTAGGTCATGCAGTGGATTAATCATGAACTTTATATAGCACCAATCGACGCCTACATCGACCCAATCAAACCTGTCGACAAGGCAATAATTACACACGGTCACGCCGATCACGCGCGGCCCGGCCACCAAAAAGTTTTGGCCTCTCGACAGACAATAGACATTATGAAAATTAGATATGGCGAGAAAAGTGCTACCTCTTTTCAATCAATGGAGTTTGGCAAACCATTGAGAATAAATGATGTAATCATTACTTTACATCCCGCCGGCCACATCTTGGGAAGCGCCCAAATTTCGATAGAGTATAGAGGTCAACGGGTGGTAGTAACGGGCGATTATAAAACAATTCCCGATAGCAGTGCCCAGGCATTTGAAATAATTAAATGTGACCTTTTCGTAACTGAAGCGACCTTTGGCCTCCCTATATTTCAGCATCCGTCCCCCCACAATGAAATTAACAATCTTTTAAAATCTATTTCAGAGCAACCCAACAGAACGCACCTAATTGGGGTATATTCTTTAGGGAAAGCACAACGAGTNATAAGTCTTCTTCGAGAAGCTGGCTATGATCACCCTATTTTTATCCACGGCGCTCTAGAGAAACTTTGCGACTACTATTCATCTGAAGGGATAAATCTAGGCCTACTTCGAAAAGCACTCGTTCAAGACAAAGAAACTATGAAAGGGGCAGTTGTGATGGCACCGCCGTCGGCGCTTCGAGACCGTTGGTCAAGGCGTCTGATGGACCCAATTATTTGCCAGGCTTCTGGTTGGATGACAATAAAACAACGAGCTAAACGAAGTGGCGTGGAGCTTCCACTAATAATATCAGATCACGCCGACTGGAACGAGCTCACCAGCACAATTGACAGCACGGAAGCCGGCACAATTTGGGTCACACATGGAAGGGAGGACGCGTTAGTACATTGGTGCAAGCTCAATGGGAAAAATGCAGAGCCACTGCGTTTACAAGGACGCGATGAGGAACTTGAGATATGAAGAGGTTCTCGCAACTCTTAGTCACGCTTATTTTGAAAACTTCTCGCAATGACAAAATCTCAGTTCTGTCTGAGTATTTCAAATATACTCCAGATCCCGATCGCGGTTATGCTCTAGGCGCGCTCACAGGAACATTATCTATTCCTGGGATAAAACCATCGTTATTACGAACCTTGGTAGCTGAACGGATTGATCAAGAGCTATTTAATTTGTCATATGACTATGTGGGTGACTTGGCCGAGACTGTCTCGTTAATTTGGCCAGACACAGCACCATATAAAGAAAAATTACCAAGCATTACGNAATTCATTTCCAAAATGGAGGGAACCCCAAAGGCAAAACTTTCTGCGTTAATTTCAAGTTTTTTAGACAATGCCAACTCGAATGAACGCTGGGCAATGATTAAATTTGCTACTGGTGGGCTCCGAGTTGGTGTATCAGCACGACTGGCTAAAACGGCGCTTGCCGCTTACAGCGGTTGCCTATTGGAAGATATAGAGAAAGTGTGGCATGGACTTACGCCGCCATACATTGGCCTCTTCGAATGGCTAGATGGGAAAACTGGTATACCCAAAATTCAACATACGAGAACGTTCCACCCGATGATGCTGGCAAACCCTCTAAACACAGAACAGGATTTTGATCGTCTTGATCCAAACGATTTTCAAGCCGAATGGAAATGGGACGGTATTAGGGTTCAGGCGGTTTTCGATGAATCTAGCAAGCAGCTGTATTCTCGCACAGGTGATGATATATCCAGAGCGTTTCCAGATATAGTTGGCGAACTTAATGGGAAAGCCGTTTTAGATGGAGAATTACTGGTTGGTGACAACTTTAAAGCTCTNCCGTTCAATAAACTGCAACAAAGGCTTAATAGAAAATCACCCACCAAAATGCATCTAAAGAACTACCCCGCATTTATTCGAGTTTACGATATGCTATTTTACAACGATGACGATATAAGAGATTTACCTCTTAAAATTAGACGTCAAAAATTAGAAGATTGGATGAAACGGGTAAAAAATAGTCGACTAGACATTTCCGAGATCTTAGATTTTGATAGCTGGAGTCGGCTTGCCGAACTGCGAACAGAGAAGGCCGATACCCTTGGTCATGAAGGCGTAATGATCAAAGACCTCCAGAGTAAATATTCTCCAGGACGTCCGAAAGGTCCATGGTTTAAATGGAAGCGGGACCCAAAATTTTTAGATGGTGTTATGATGTATGCTCAAAGGGGCCATGGCCGCCGGAGTTCTTTTTATTCGGACTATACCTTTGGAATATGGCGAGGAAATGAATTGGTGCCAGTAGGAAAAGCATACTCAGGTTTTACTGATGAAGAACTCGTGATGCTAGATAAATGGGTTCGAGGCAACACGCTGAACCGATTTGGTCCCGTTAGAGAAGTCAGGAAGGAGTTGGTTGTAGAACTCGCGTTCGACAGTGCGCATGCAAGTTCGCGTCACAANTCTGGCATAGCCCTTCGCTTTCCGCGCATTAATCGGATACGTTGGGACAAGCCTGCACAGGAAGCAGACACAACGGAAACAATCACGTCAATAATGTAGGTCGGCTACCTAACAGCATTTAAACATGGAAACATGTTTTAGAGAATTTCTTATAGAAGTCAGAATAACAAGAATTTTCCTATTATTCCTCTCTTAGTATTNTGTATCAATCGTCCCAACAACCTCTATCGCGAAAGGTTTCTTCAACCGTATGACAACTAACTCTCCAGATGATGGAACAACTCCAGTCAAAGCAGTGATATTCACTTGATGCGTGACCAAAATCAGTCCACTTGAGGAAGCCTGATGAAATAACCATTTGCGAAGTGCAGTAGTCTGAGGCCCCTCTCTTTCCGGCGTATCGAAAAACGAGTTTAAAAATTGAATTTCTTCTACGATACCAAGGTTAAGGAGCCTTGCCGTTTCTTTACACCGACACCACTGACTGCTTTTAACACGAGCACTTTTTAATCCACTTTGACGAAATTTTTCACCAACCATTCGTGCCTGTATTCTGCCTTCTTCAGACAAAAGTCTTTGCGTTTTGCAGTCATTCACATCAAAGTTTTGTGGATCGCCCATTCCCGGCGCTAAGGCATGGCGCATTAAAAATACGACTCCTTCATCGCGAACCATATTAATTAATTGCATATCACTCAAATTCTCACTCTCGGCAGAGCCGCTAATGACCACTAACCAAGATAAAGAAATTTTGAAAAGGATTAACTTTCTAAAAAATGTCTTTTTCATTTTGTCTATTCATTTCATTAAATAGCTTTTGCCTAAGGTATAAGATTTAAAAAGCCACCACGTCTATTTTAAATATAAAATAAGTTCAAAAATTGAAATGTATTGTTTTTGATTTTAGTTNTGAAAAGATAATGNTAGCCTGTTTGGGTGTTTTNAAAATATTGNCGNCATCAATTTANAGGCTNTAAAATTTAAACCACAGTAAATAATAATTTATATCGTCCAATCGCATTTTATAAACAACATTGCTTGAGGGGTNGCACATGCGCGAAAATAAAATAAAAGAAATTTGGCAAAATGGGAATTGTGCGACATTAGGTTGGCTATCCGTTTCTCACGGTATGACCGCAGAAATTATGGCAAGACAGGGTTTCGATGCACTCTGCGTAGACTTGCAACATGGCACATCAGAAATGAGCGACGTTTTACCCATGCTGCAAGCTATTTCCCAGACAGATACAGTTCCATTCGTAAGAGTTGCATGGAATGATCCTGCCCCCATTATGAAGGCGCTCGATTTGGGCGCATATGGTATAATTGTACCCCTTGTAAATAATGCAGAAGAAGCAGCAAGAGCCGTTAGCGCCTGCCGCTACCCGCCCGATGGAATGCGTTCTTTTGGCCCTGTACGCGCATCCCAATACGGGGGAGCTGACTATCCGAGTAAAGCAAATGAGGAAATCATTGTAATGGCAATGATCGAAACCAAGGAAGGTTTAGCAAATTTGGAAGCTATTTGCGCAACGCCTGGTCTTGATGCTGTTTATATCGGGCCTTCCGACCTTTCCTATGCCCTAGACCTAGAACCAAGAGGTGATAACCCAGACCCTTTGCATATAGAAACCTGTAATAAAATACTTAAAACAGCACATGATAATGGCATCAAGGCTGTGATGCATTGTGCGGGTAGCGAGTTTGCAGTAGGTGCGGCAGAGCGAGGCTTTGATATGGTCATGCTCACCTCAGATCTAGCCTGCATGACAGCTGGCAGCAAAATGCAGCTAGAAAATTTCAAAAAAAATGCAAAATGATTCAAAGCTAGCTAAGCCTTTTTAATTATTTTCTATCCTTGCTTTTATAAGCTCCCGTTTTGGAAAAACGCTTATAAAGTAAAAGNGAGATCCATTTNGGTCATAATTTGATCAGCGGACAGCTTTTTGCTGCCCCTCCCGGTATAGTATAAAAATTCCAGCTCCAACAATAAGGGCAGCGCCACATATTTTCCATTCATCCGGGACATCACCCCAAATGAAGTAACCAATTAAAGCAGCATATACCAATGATAGATATTTAAATGGAGATACGATACTCGCAGAGGCAAATAAAAGAGCTTGAATTTGTAGAAAATGTGCTAACCCAACCATGGTTCCTGCTGCTACAAACAAAAATAAGTCATATAAGCTGGGCATACTAGCGCCAAAAACCGGCAAACTTAAAGCTCCGGTAATCAGGGCAGCAACCATCGAAAAGAATAATATAGATGCCGAACTGTCACCGCCTTTCATACTTCTTGTAACTAAATCCCTAAACGTAGCTAGCAACGCCGTTATAATTGGGATGGCGTATAAAAAATAGTCTCCCCCAGCTGAGGGTCGCATAATTAAAAGTACGCCTAAAAAACCTACGAAAACAGCCACCCATCTTCGCCAACCAACCTTCTCTTTTAACAACGGACCAGATAATGCAGTTAACATGATGGGGCTTAGAAAGATTATTGCTAAAGCTGTCGCTAACGGCAAATGGATAAAAGATAGAACTACAAATATTGATGTGGCTGTTCCAAGGAATGCTCGCAAAAGCGTGGTCTTAAGATTCTTTGTAAAAATTATCTTATAATTTTTGGCAATAATTATGAGGCAGATTATTGGAATGAACGAGAAAATTCCTCGATAGAATAGAATTTCTCCCGCATGATACTTTGCGGTCATCCATTTTGTTATTGCGTCCTGGCTTGTAAGCACAAGCGTTCCCGCTATCATGCACAAAACGCCCTTTGTATTGTCCGTCAAATTACGGAACATAATTTCTCGCTTTCGTTAATGATACTCAGGGAGTGAGCGTGCCAGTAGGTCCTACAATTTTCTATAGCGCCATACAATAAGGATCGCTTTTAATTTTTCTTACTCAATTTATAAAATATAAATTTTTAAAAGATTGCTCATTCTTTAATACTCACTCAGCGGCCATAACAGAGTTATCTGTGCCATGATAAATAAAAACTTCGTCGTCCAGATCGATTAGAGGAAANTCCGTCTGTTCTCGCCAGTGGTCTTGTGTGTGCCGCCACTCAAAACTATCGCCTCTGCGCGGCAATAATGGCAATGCCCTTTTAAGATAATTTGGATTAAAATCNTCGTCNTCCATCCAATCAAATAAGGCCATATCCTGTTCGGTCTTTCGCAATGCAGGCTCTACACTTTTTGCGCCATTCTTTTTCATATGATTTAGAAGTCGGCAAACGAACCCTGCGATTATTTCGCTCCTTATCGTCCAACTTCCTCTAAAGTAACCAAAAACCCAAGCCAAGTTTGGTACACCCGTGAACATCATTCCCCGATATGTTATGGTGTCATGAAAATTTANTGGNACACTATCAATGGCAAAGTCTATGTCACCCATTACATTCATATTAAAGCCAGTAGCAGTGACAATTACATCAGCTTCCAAAATCTCACCTGATTCCAGCTGAATACCCTCGGATACAAATTTATCTATTTCCGAAGTTACCACTGACGCCTTGCCGTCTGCTATAGACTTAAACAAATCTGCGTCTGGAACAAAGGCGATACGTTGGCGCCATGGTCTATATGGAGGCGTAAAATGCTTTTCAACATCGTAATCAGGACCTAACAAATCTCTGATGTTTCCTATTAATTCATCCCTTACTTTCTCAGGTTCTGAACGACACCGCGCAGTGAATGTTGTTTGGTCATGCATAATCTTGCGTCGGGTGATTTCATGTATCCAGGTCTCATCAATATTCAGTTCTCGAAGGGTTTCAGCAATTTCAATAGCATTACGTCCGGTACGAAAAAACGTCGGCGTGCGCTGAAGCATTGTAACATGCTTTGCGCTGCTAGCCATAGCAGGAACTACTGTCGCAGCCGTTGCACCTGATCCAATGACTACAACTTTTTTATCTTTATAATCTAAATCATCTGGCCAATTTTCTGGGTGCGCTATCCTACCTTTAAAATCTGAAACACCNTCCCAATTTGGCGTATAACCCTCATTGTGCCGATAATATCCTTGGCACATCCATAAAAAATTCACTCNAAAATGCGTCAGCTCTTTGTTCTCTAAACATTCTGCTTCGATAAACCACTGCTTTTCAGCATTACACCAATTTGCTCTCAATATCCGGTGTTTATATCTAATACTTTTTTCTAAACGGTTTTCTTTTATAACGTCTCCCATGTAAGAGAGAATCTCACTTGCGGTGGCAATTGGTGGCCCGATCCAGGGTTTAAAACTATATCCAAAGGTGTGAAGGTCACTATCTGAACGAATCCCTGGGGAACGATGTGTCCACCACGTTCCACCATAGCTTTCCTCAGCTTCGAGTATCAAAAATTTTTCGCTAGGGCAGTATTTATTAAGGTAAACTCCAGCTGCCACGCCGGAAATGCCCGCACCAACTATTAAAACATCGAAATGTTCGCTGTCTTTATCTTTAGTAATTTCCACGTTCCCTTTTGACATCAGCATCATCCTGAATCATTTTATAAAGTTAGTACAACTTCTCGATATTTATTGATAATTTCAAATCCATTCAAGGTCAACTTCGCTTTATAGAGATACTGTCGTTAGCGCATTATCTGTTTACATCNTACAAATTGGCCGCGATACTTCAAAAGCCTGGACGGTTCACCCGTGGAGTATGCCTTCATGTTCATAGAAAAAATTACGGCAACACCAATAAAGATACCACTAACAAAAGACTTTGGCGGAAGTACGTACAGCGTTACATCGCGGTGTACAGTTGTGACACAATTATGGGTGAAAGATGGACCAGTTGCCGAGGTTTACAATGGAGATAACAGAAGTCACGGTAGAGAAATCGCAGATCTTATAGATAAACAAATCACCCCACTATTAATCGGCGAAGATGTCCGCAACTGGCAACTACTGAATCTTAAANTGCGTAGAAAATTAGNAACGGCTGCNTTATCCGCGGAGCTATTCAGCCAGGCTATTGCTTGCGTTGACACAGCGATTTGGGACGCGATAGGTCGCTGTTCTGACGTTAGTGTTTGCCGTTTGCTCGGCGGAGTAAGCGATAGAAGAGAAATAATTTCAATTGGTGGTTACTACGAAGATGGAAAAACGCTAGATGATCTAGCACGTGAAATGCAAGATTTGAAAGATCTTGGCATGAGTGGGTGCAAGGTAAAGGTCGGCGGCTTAACGCCTGAGGAGGATGCCAAAAGAGTACGTATAGCCAGGGAAGCCAACGGACCAGATTTTCTAATTGCCGTAGATGCCAATAGAGGTTGGTCATGGCGAGATGCTACTAAATTTGCTAATTTAGTTGAAGATCAAGAAATTGCGTGGTTCGAAGAACCATGCCACTGGATGGATGATATACGCGGAATGCGAGAAGTTCGACAGCGAACAAAAATTCCAATAAATGCTGGTCAAAGCGAAGTCTCAGGTCAGGGTATGCGGAGACTAATTAATTCTAATGCGGTCGATATTGTTAATTTTGACGCTTCTGAAGGTGGTGGCGTCTCCACTTGGAAGAAGGTTGCCGCTATTGCAGAACTTTCTGACATATACCTTACCCATCACGAGGAACCACAAATAGCATCACACCTTTTATCCTCCCAACCACACGGGATGTCTGTTGAATGTTTCGCTAATCCTGAGCGCGATCCACTCTGGGCTGGAATGCTAATAGAGGGTCCAAAGGTTGCAGATGGATTAATACACATACCAGAAACTTCTGGGTTCGGAATTCGATTAGACCCATCGGCTATCAAAAAATTCCAAATTTAAAGAGCAGAAAAATGCTACCAGCAGAAAATCTTAAGGGCGCCATTTTTATGAGCATAAATATGCTCGCCTTTGTGGTTAATGATGCCTTCATGAAATTTCTTTTCATCGACATCTCGATATATCAGGCGATTTTCTTAAGAGGTATCATCACGATACCCATGTTGGCGTTAATAGTGATTTTTAGAAATCAAATCAAAGTTTCAGTAGATAAAGCTGATTGGAAATACATATGGCTTCGTGTTGCGGCCGAAGTAGGTGCGGCTGTGTTTTTTCTATCGGCGCTAGCNCAAATACCGTTGGCAAATGTTACCGCGATACTTCAAGCTGTTCCATTGACAGTAACGATGGCCGCTGCCCTCTTTTTGAGGGAAAAGGTTGGTTGGCGTCGATGGCTTGCAATAATAATTGGTTTTATGGGCGTCACAATAATCGTAAGACCCGGGGTAGACGGGTTTTCTATCTATTCATTTTATGCAATAGCCGCTGTTTTCTGTGTTACAATAAGAGACATAGCCACACGAAACCTATCCAGCGATGTCCCAACATCGCTCGTAGCCTTAATTACGGGGGTGGCAATTACAATATATGGAGCAATTATGTTACCAAGTGTAGTGTGGGTCACTTTAACTAGCACGCATTGGGTTTTGTTAACACTTGCCGCTATTGCGATTGTTTTCGGCTACTTTTTTAGTGTTCTCGCCATGAGAACTGGCGAGACTAGTTTCATAGCCCCTTTTCGATATACAGCTATGATATGGGCAATTGGGCTCGGGATTATTATTTTTAACGACTGGCCTGATAACATGACTGTCCTTGGTACACTGATTGTGGTGGTTACGGGTATTTATTCGTTCCACCGTGAGAAAATACGAAGAGATAGCGGACAAGGCATTTAATGTTTTTTTGTGAAACTTTCTAAACGCCAAGCTTTTCAGCAAGCTGCGGGAAGGTATCAACTATAATATCGTGATTAGGATTTGGAGTTGGATCGGGCGGCCCAGCAGCACCCCATTCGTTTGGCCTTCTTACAAAGGCCGTCTTGAAGCCAACTTTTTTGGCCGCATCCAAATCAAAGTTATGACAAGCGACCATGCATATTTCATCTGGACTCAAGTTTAACCACTTGGCAACCGTCTCATACGGGGCAGAGAG